>VOFJ01001731.1_pt1 | contig 20834 bp, 34 predicted proteins | sample 5384081 | NCBI WGS metagenome assembly VOFJ01 (sample SAMN12384729, study PRJNA508395) | human gut metagenome | isolation source: healthy gut I | host: Homo sapiens | reverse complement strand
ATGAAAATTTAATAATCCACTAACAATTTCTTCAGTCAATAAAGAAAACCGTTAGTAACAAATGAACACTGTAATTCCTTATGGCTTGTTAAACAATACTCTTTGAGATCACCCAACATATGAAAACCAACATCTATATTCAAAAGAGGCTCGCCACCGAAAGAACAACGTGATGTGATTAAAACCGCGGAAGACAATGCTGCCGCATATTCTGCAGAAGATTACATGAAGCCGGACGGTTCCAGCTATACGTATATCAAATTGGATGACAGAAAATATGTTTGCTGGCGTTTCTGAAAACCGATATGCTGGCTGCAACTGTAAAAAGATGCAAAAAAGAAACTGTAAACGCTTTTGAGGCTACCGGCTCAGCTACTACTGATGCTGTGACTGTAGCAGCGATCAGAGACGCTGTTTCTGCATTTAATGGTACTTTTTAAGACTGGTAACTCCGCTGCCGCTGAGTTCTTTTAAGGCATATGCTGACGCAGATCACAAATATTTCATGACTTTAGCTGACAGACAGTCCGCTCTGACAGCTTACGAGAGCAAGCTGACCAAAGACATGGAAGCTGCGGCGCAGGCATTTGAGGAAGCTACAACTAAAACACTTCAGGAAGCCATTGCCGATCCAGCAACCGCTGAAAAGGACAAGGCAAAGGCTCAGGAGAAGCTTGCTGCTTTTACCTGCAAATATGACCACCTTATTAGGTTCCTATACTTCCAGAATCGGAGAAATCCAGATTGACCAGTATTACACACTAAGATGGCTTATGAAGCACTTGCCGGTATTGCTGGAGAATACCAGACAGCATTCACAAGCTGGGACAACTTCGAGGATGCCGTTGAAGAAGTCGCTGGCATCGAGAAATTGATCGCCTATGCTACATCCTATGCTGAAACTTTTAAAGACTACTTATGTCGACGGCTCTACTGAACTGAAATATGACGCAGATGTCATCAATACAATTTTAGAGACCGCCATCCAGCAGATTAAAGATGGTTCTATAGCAACCCAGACTGGCGTTAAGAACTATATGGACAATTACGCAGATACTCTTGCAAGAGCTGAAGTTGCCCTTGCAAAAGCTAGAGTCGATGCATTAGACAAGTTAGCTACATCTGGAAGCAAAGCGATTGCGCCTACTGAAAACTATGATGATGCAGCATATGCATCGCTGGAAATTAGCTGCAATTGACGCTTTAAAGAGATTCCGCACCAGCAGACGTCAAAGCCGCGACGACAGTAAAGAAATCCAGAGCATCGTAGCTGGATTCCAGAAAGCAGTAGATGCATATCTTATTGATGATGAATGTGCAGTGGTTGTTGCTAGCAGCGCTGTTAACACAGCATTAAATAACACACCTGTAGGATCCGCTGTCAGCTTTGCTGGACTCTTAAAGAGAGATGTTGATGCTTACTTTGTTGGCAAAAACCGGATATAGTGATGCTACGATAGCTGCAATCAAAACTGCAATTGCTGAGGAATTAAAGGTAGCGGCTTGCCGCGCGGGAACTACTTTTTGACAGCCCAGCAGGCATATGATGAAATGGTCAAAGCCTACAACTCGATTTTCAACACAGAGATCGCTAAGGCAAAGACGGAAGATGAGATTGCAGCTGCTGCAAAGAATGTTGTAGACCTGATCGCTGCAATAGAAACTCCTGTAACACAGGCCAGCAGAGATAAGATTGTTGCAGCAAGAGAAGCCTATGATGCTTATGAGGCTATTCCAGGCGCCGTTTTATCAAAGGTTACCAACTATAACAACCTGACATCTGCAGAAGCCAGATTAAAGTATCTTGACAAAGCTGAAATTCTTGCAGCTTATGCAGGCCTTTTGCGAACAAAGGATATCACTGTTGCAGATAAGGCCACCGTTCTGGCACTGAACGCTTTAGAAGCTGCATATGAAGACAACTGGGGAGAAGAATCTCCATATGTTAACGGCATTGCTATAATCAACGAAAAATATGAAAAAGCTGCCGTTCAGGATTTCATCAACAAAGCAGGTCAGATTCCTACACCAGTGACCGCTGCTGACAAAGCTGCCGTTGAGGCTGCAAAAGAAGCATATGCTGAAGTAGTAAGACTGGCAGAAGAAAACGGATATACAGAAGAATATCTGAAAGCATTTTTTAGAAAACACCTATGGAACAGGTAGTTCAGTTTACACAAATGTTCTTAAGTCCTATCTGAAGATGGAGTCTGCGGATTCTCAGATTCTGCAGCGAGATCAAAGCCGTCGAAGCTTTGAAGATCACTGCTGGTTCTTCCGCAGTAAAGGGTGCCATCACAGTGAAATGGACTGTAAAGGGCGACGCCTCCGCCGCTGACGGATATCAGATCTACAGATCCGTTAAGAAGAACAGCGGATTTGGCACCAAGCCAATCTTCACAACAACCAAAGAGACTTACAAGAACACAAAGTCTCTGAAGAAGGGAACCAGATACTACTACAAAGTTCAGCGCTTACAAGGTAGTTGACGGCGACCTATTACTCTGACTGGTCCAACAAGGCTTACAGAATCGCTAAAATAATCGATTCCATCAAAAGCGAAACTGAATCAAAAATCATAAAGAAGGTCGGGATTTCCGGCCTTCTTTAAATATTACTTATTCACTTACAGACGATGTCATTTTACGCCTATTGCGGTCTTCAAAACTGCTTCTAATTCGGGAATATCCATTGAAATCGTTTCCCATACATCAGAATGTGAAATCGCCTCATTTTATGAGCGGCAATTTTCGTAGTGCGCGGATTTGACGCCATGGAACAGATTTGTACTCCTCAAGAAATCCCTGAGAATATGCGCCGCACAGTTCCCCAATATTGATCAAAGACATTGCTACAGCTTTCTGAGTTTTCAAATCATCAAGATATTCCTCTAAGGATACACCTTCTGTGAAAGTTTTGATATCTTTTATTTCTTGTAGGATCTTTGATGTAATAACAAAATCTCTATGTGAATCATTTACCATAAAGCATCACCGTCCGATCTATTGCAAGAGTTTTCTCAGCTTCCTTTGAAAGAGGAAATTTAACAATGTCTACCGAGATACCCAGAGTGTCCAAGCTCCTGCTGAAATCCAAAAAATTTTAGCAAAGAGACAGGGTCATGTAAATTCCACAAGCACGTCAACGTCACTTCCTTCATCTTGGCATCCGTCAGCATAGGAACCAAAGAGTTGGACACTTTTAATCGGATAATTCATCGCAACATCAGCGACTGCCTTTTAATTTGACCAATACTCAGCATATCGTCTTTCTCCTTCCCTAAAATCTATTATATTAATTTTTACCACAACCTGCCGGAAAGAATAAAACAAAAAATCAGTCAGATGAGACAGCTTTCAATACGCCCGCCCGGCAGGTTAAGACGATGTCCTGCGTCAGCCCAAAATGGAGCAAGCAATCTCAATCCAATCAATCTCACGGATTGATCCCCGAACTTATTTCGCCCCTGCTGAATATGATTGCTATTTCAATCCACTCAACCCTCACGGGTTGAGACCCTTTGATAAACCGTTGACGATTTCATCCAATTTCAATTCACTCGACCCTCACGGGTTGAGACCGATACAAAAAAGGCGCCTGTGATGCATCCGGCATTTCAATCCACTCGACCCTTGCGGGTTGAGACGCTGCCTGCCGCGAGCCGGTTAACAGTTTCGATTTTCACCTTTCAATCCACTCAACCCTCACGGGTTGAGACCGATCCGGCAATACGGCAGATCTTTTCACCACTCAACCCATGCGGGTTGAGACTTTTCCGATCAATCCACTCAACCCTCACGGGTTGAGACTGCAAATTACGGCTGTTTTCCCAAAGATACTACCAACCTTCAGCACTTTCTTTGGAGCTCTCCTTAATTCTACTCACATCATACCACAGTTATGGTTATTCCTGTAAGGAATTTTGGTGCGAAAGACCCGGGAACTTCATGTTCACTTGCCTTTCGCACCAGGCTATATACAAGTTCTTTGGTATAATTATTGTCCTCTGCTGTCCAAAGAAGAATGACGACCTGCTACAAGGCAATAACTCTATATAAACCACTGCTGTCCCATATCTTAGTATACCTTATTTCCCCAGCAAAATAAACCACTTTTCCCATGAACCAGCGCAGTTTCTCAAGTTTCTAAATTCCAACTTCCTATCGCATCTTTCCACGCACTGCGGCTCCCCACGAGGTTTTCCAAAGCACCCACAACCATTTCACGCTAACCAACCAACCTTAACCAACCTGTCCGCCGCCAGCGAATCCAATCTAGCCGATCCAAGTCAGTCGAACCAAGCCAGCATATTTCCCCATCCAACGCCCATGTTCGCATTTTATCACAACGAAAACGTTAAAAACATTGAAATTCCAACGTTTATCCCTGATTTCTGAAAATCATTGTGAACTGTAATTTCATTTATCAGTTTTGCGCAAAAACGCGTATAACTATAATCTTAAAACAAAGAACTAAAAAAGAGGGAGGAATTCTTAAAATGAAGAAATTTTTAACAGTGCTTCTTGCATTGTCAGTTGTCTTCACTTACAGCTTCAGTGCTGTTGGTACTGCGTTTGCTGCTACAACATCAAATGCTGTGCAGAGCAACTTAACGATGTAATTACAGACGCACAGAAGACGATCGCATATTACGACGGTTCAGGTTACATGAAGACAGGCGATTCAGTTGACGACTATCATCTCCAAAGGCAGTCGTAGATGATCGCATCGCAACAGGTAGACAAATAAAGGATCAGTACGATACGGACGCAAAAGTTACTGCGGCCTTTGGCAATCAATCACTGTCCGCAAAATGTTAAAATGATGAATTTTCGATAGTGACGGTAACAATAATACCACTTGAAAATGCATAGCTCCTTAAAAACTCAGTGGAAAAAGTTCAGACAAAGCGGCTTACGGATTTGCGCTGTCACCTGACTTAAACCATTATACTGAGGCTGATCCAGAAAATTAATCCAGAATAGCATTACAACATTGAAAACAGGTCACATAGTTTTTTTAAAGGTACTGCGCCTACTTTTGTAATTTTGATGCAGCAGTAGCTGATAAACAGTATGTAATGCTGTAATGGGTATGCAGACATTTGCAAATCGTATACACTATGGAAAAGGTTCTGGCTAAAATCCATGAAACAGATTACGTTGATGCAATCCGCATGAAGTGTTGCTGCAATTAAAAGTACAGTATTAAAGACTTAAATGCTAAAAGATGATGCGTTTAAAGACATCCGCTAAAATCCAAAATTAAAGCCATATCCCGCTTTGACACCGCTTTACAGAAACGAAGGTACTGATGAATCAAAAGCCGCAAAAAAGTAGTCGCTGATCTTTCGAAAATGAAAAGATTACAAAAACCGACAAAATTGTCGCAGAATGAAACGGCAAAGCTGGACGCTTTAGAAAGAAAAACAGATTTAAATGCATGTGAAAGACAGTTGTTGCTGCTGCCGATTTGTTTCCAGGCATCAAAAATCTGTAACAAGAAAAAGAAACTGGCAAAGTAAATCCTTATTGACTGGAGAATTTATAAAGAGATTTTACTATCGAAAATATCAGCATCTATACAACTTATGCAAAAGAAGTATGCTGATAGAAATGAAAGCGGAAAGAAAAAACTGACGGCACCTTAAGGTATCAGCGGCTAAGGACGTTGATAAAGCATATAACGATGCCTTAGATGCTGTATTTGAAAAAGCAATTGAGGAGTTGCTTACGACGTTGTAGCAGGCGTGACTGGCGCAAACTGAATACCGTTACTGTGGATAATAACGTGATTGGCAAATGTCAAAGAGCAGGATTTCCCACTGCAGCAGTACAAAAAGTTGCTATTGACAGCATCACTACAGGTGACTATGCTTCCTCCAATTGGAGCGGTGACAGACAGACGAAAGTGATTGCGATCCAGACGAAGGCAGAAGAAGATATCCTTCTGGCAGAAAACATTACCGATGTGGACGCTATTGTAAAGAAAGCTATCGACGAAATGAAAGCTATTCTGACAATTGCACAAATTGATGCGCTGGAAACCGCCACCGAGAACAGAATCCTAAAGCTGCCGGTTATCAGACCGCTTTTGAAAAAATATTTTGATGTTGTAATTGGAACAAAGGGTTACTCCAGCAAAACAAAGGCAGATGCAGTTGACAACGCAAAACAGGTTCTGAAGGACGCTGTGGTCGCAAAGGAAGACGCTGAAGCTGACCTACGCCGAAATCGACACAATTATCAAGGACAAAGCGAACTATGATGCTGCAATCGCTTTTTAGGCGATGTAAAAAACTGATGCAGAACGTGTCGTACTTTTGCAAAGGCCGTGGATGATATAATCAAGAAAGCTCTTCCTTCTGTCATCACCATAGCTGATAAGGAAAATGTTCTTGCCGCACAGAAAGCATACGATGATTATCTGGATTTAGCAGGCGCAAAGGCTAGTGATCTTACTTATGATAAGAAGATGCAGGCTTCTCAGCAGGAGCTGATGGATCTCGAAGCAAAGGCTGTTAGAGATCAGATTCAGTGCATTACCTTCTGTGGTAACAGTAAATGATGCTGCTGCAATTGAAGCCGCAAGAGCTGCTTTAGATGCTTATGAAGCAACTTACGGAGATTACGATAACTACACAGCTCCATCAATGTTTTCGCATTGGAAGCTACTTTTAAAACTGCTGAAAAAGCAAAAGTGAAAGATGCTGCAGATAAGATTGCCGCTTTAGGTGCAAACCCTGACAAAGAAGGCAGTTGAAGCTGCAAGAGCTGCAAATGACGCTTGTCGAGCAGAAGCAAAGCTTTCCTTTAACGAGGAACTGTATGCAGATTTGCTGAACGCTGAAAAAGAAGTCGCCACTGCTGATGTTAAAGCGGTTGAAACCCTGAAGATCACGGCTGGTTCTTCCGCAGTGAAGGGCGCCATCACAGTGAAATGGACTGTAAAGGGCGATACATCTGCGGTAGAAGGTTATGAAATCTGGAGATCCGTTAAGAAGAACAGCTGGATTCTCCAAGTTCTTCACTACAACAAAGACAACATATAAAAGAACACCAAAATCTTTGAAGAAGGGAACCAGATACTACTACAAAGTTCAGAGCTATTGCTCACGTTGATGGTGAGAAAATACTACATCTGACTGGTCCAACAAAGCTTACAGAATCGCAAAATAATCGATTCCCAAAAGCTGAAACTGAATCAAAAAAAGATCGAAGAAGGTCGGAACTACCGGCCTTCTTTGTTAATTCTTACAAGCTGTTGCCTAATCAAACCTGCTGACAAATAAGGTTTCTCTCTTTAAAATCTTGTCTATCTGTCGGCTGATAAAATGCTCATATTTCTCTAATCTTTCATCTGGCCAATCCTTTAGGCCACTTTTTTGTGAAAACGGAAATCGCGAAGATTCAGTAAATCTCCTTTGATGGAATCCGTCAGCATGTCGTTTGCAATAAGGTTGAACTCACCTACCAGCCTCGGATAAAGATCCATCAGCCCGTCCATATCCTCAGCCATAAACTGCACGTTGTTCAGATTAAAAAGCATGGACCGGTTATTGTCAAAGACTGGTGCCATTGCCACGGCTTTCAGTGAATTATTGTCCACCAGAAGGCCAAAATTGCCCAAATGGCGGTCGATATTCAAAATCAGGGCATCTAGTATCATCATGCGCCGGAAATTGTCCCCGTCGCCATATTGATCCATAACGGAAAGCACCTCCTGCGGCACAACAGAATACGGATTTTCCACGTGATACATCATCTGCGAAAACCAATGTCCTCGCTGGTAAAGATGTTGCACTTTGTTGCAAGGTGCCCATGGTGGCAGACCAGGTCATATTTGACAGCTTTCGGGCAAAATATTTCTGCCAGCTGTGACGCATAGTACTCCCGCAAAAACCTCGCGACCAAAGGTTTCACTTCCTCTTTTCAGCAGATACAGGTCGCCGTTCTCTTTGATCCAGCATTTCGCATAGTTGCCATCAACACTCAGTTCAGGTGTCGTACTGCTGAGTGAGGCAGACCTCCCTCAAAAAGCAATTCGTGCGATGTTTTCATCAAAATCGTTGCGATATAAAGAAACCTGGTCCCAAGTCTTTGGCTCCTCATCATTTCTGATCCAGAAGGTATCTGTCAGAGAAGCCCCGTTGCTCACCTTGATAAATCCCTCCAGATCTTCTGCACCCAGCTGTTTCAAAATGCTTTGCACATATTTCCGATGCTTGGGTGCCTTTCGCTTTTCCACAAAGCGAACAATATCTCCATTATATTCAAGAGGCAGCAGATCAGGCTGAATCACCTTCGACTCACTGACTCGGACGCCCCCCATATTCAGTTCTTGAGGTTAAATCGAAGGATCTCACGATCCTTATTCATTAGACGTATAGTACATATATAACCTCCACAAATACTTTTTATAGCTAATCTCCTGATTCATTCGGATTGACTCGTGTGTATTGTCGAGACTGCAATATACAAGTTCAATCCACTCAATCCATGCGGGTTGAGACTTTTTTGTCCAGCAGCTCCTGGACGGTAAAGGGATCTTTCAATCCACTCAACCCTCACGGGTTGAGACAATAACAGCTACACCTTTACAGTGCCGCCGTCCGTGGACTTTCAATCCCTCAACCCTTGAGACGGGTTGAGAAATGCAAATTGGATTTGTTAATCCACCAACCTCACGGGTTGAGACTGTTTTTCCCAAAGATACTACCACCCTTCAGTATTTTCTTTGGATCTCTTCTCAATTTATTCACATCATGCCACAATTATGGTTATTTCTGTAAAGGAATTTTGGTGCGAAAGACCCGGGGAATTTCATGTTCACTTGCCTTTTCGCACCCAGCTATATACAAGTTCTTTGGTAAAATTATTGCCCTCAGCTGTCTAAAGAGAATGACCTGCTACAAGGCAATAACTCTATATAAACCACTGCTGTCCCATATCTTAGTATACCTTATTTCTCCAGCAAAATAAACCACTTTTCCCATGAACCAGCGCAGTTTCTCAGGTTTCTAAATTCCAACTTCCTATCGCATCTTTCCACGCACTACGGTTCCCCACAGGTTTTCAAAAGCACCTACAACCCATTTCACGCTAACCAACCTGTCCGCCGCCAGCGAATCAAATCTAGCCGATCCAAGTCAGCTGAACCAAGCCAGCATATTCCCCCTCCAACGCCCATACATGCATTTTATCACAACGGAAACATTGAAACGTTGAAATTTTCAACGTTTATCCCCACTTCCTGGAAATCATTGTGAACTGTAATTTCATTTATCAGTTTTGCGCAAAAACGCGTATAACTATAATCTTAAAACAAAGAACTAAAAAGAGGGAGGAATTCTTAAAATGAAGAAATTTTTAACAGTGCTTCTTGCATTGTCAGTTGTCTTCACTTACAGCTTCAGTGCTGTGGGGTCAGTGTTTGCTGATGCAGCTGTTGGCACTTTAACAGATGCACAGCAGGCAGAATACGATGCCGCTGTGGGTCCCTAATGCTGTAATCTTGAAAGCAAAATTTGAGACAGCTTGGGGATGCCAATGTCGATCATAATATCTGGAAGGTGGAAACTCATCTGCCCAATATCTCATCACAAAAAAGCATATGAGGGGTTTAAAGGATGATGCACTGAAAGCTGTAACTGATTACATTTATGCTGAAGCTTCTGCTAAAACTGGTGTGCTACCACTTGTACACTTACCCATTGCATTATTTGATAGCAATGCCAAGATTATTGCACTCGTTGACGGAGCATTAAAGGATGAACTGGCTCAAAGCACAGTTTGCAATTGATTATGCAGAAGTAGCAAAACTCGATACTGTAGATGTAACTTTGCTTATTCTAAAGAGGCTTACGATGCTGATTACACATCAGAAAAGCTGGCAGCAAATTATAGCAAAAGCTAAAGAAGACGCTTTCTATGCCATTGCAAAGACAATTGACTCTGACTCATCATTAGAAGCTTGCGTTCTTGCATGGATTGATGTAAACAAGATTATATCTAATGAGTTGGGATTTGGTTCCAACACTGAAGTAATCAAACAGGTGAAAATAGACAATATTTTCGCAGGGAGTATATGAATTGGCGGATTCTTCAATTAAAAGACCGCCGATGCTGATGCCGATAAAGCTGAAACTGAAGCAAACAAAAAGCTGCTCTGTGCCGTTGTTGCTAAAAAATATTGCAGCATATATAAGAAAGCCGCCGGCACTGCCGCAGATGCAACTTTGATTGCTGCCCTTACTGAATGCTACAATGTTCTTATCGATGCTGAAATTGTTACAAAAAGCAGATCCTGACATTCAGTCTTGTTTCCTATTTTGACACAAAAACAGGTACTGCCCAAAACCATTATATGCGGAAATTGCTGATTCTACTGAATCAACACAAACTTCTAATACGTATTTTGACATATGATTTCTCCTATAAATTTTAACTTCGATAATTGTATCACACTTATTTATTCCTTGTATATACAGCCAATCTATTTTTGTATATATTTTATCTTCTTTTTTATTGTTTTTTTTATTTTTCATCTTAACGACTCATATGGTACAATAAATTCTAAGGTCGGGTTTTGTATATTTTCTATAAACACCCTCAAATTTATTCTACATAATTATAGAAGAACGGAGAGAAAATGAAAAAAAATATTATAGTAATTTTTCCCATAATACTGTCGGTTATAACCGTGGCAATATTTTTTAACCTTTCGGTTAAACCCATGGATACGACAACTAATGTTTTGGGTCAGAAAGAAACGATGAGTCAGAATGAAAATTCGAAGAAAAACACTATAGGAAACGCAACTCAAAAAATAATAGCAATTCAAAATCAATTGAAGCAACACAGGCAATTCATCCGATGAAAGCAAATCTTCAAGTTCAGGACAAACCACTACTAAAGATTCAAATACTGTTGCAACAACCGTTCCTGCTAATACTATTAAGTTAAGTTTTGTTGGGGATTGTCTCTGTGCAACAGACGAAAATACTTCTTATGAGAATTGTTTTAATGACGTTGCAAAGGCTAAGAATCCTTCATATTTTTTAGAGAAAGTTAACTCTTATTTCTTAAATGATGACTTTACAATTGCTGACTGCGAAAATGTTTATTCAGACAGCAAGAAGTTGAAAGTTAGCGACAAGGGACAATATGCAGATCCTAATGTCCGTGCTTTTTGGTTTAAGTCACCTGCAAAAATGCCAAAATCTTATCAGCTTTATGGGCATTGATATGGTTTCTATTTCAAATAATCATATTAATGATTACGGCTTGAGGGACATGAAGACACAAGAAAAGCTTTAGATGCCGCTAACGTTAAATGGGGCGAGGAAGGTAAGATTGTTTATTTTGAAAAAGCATAATTTTAAAATTGCTGTAATTTGTGTATCTATGTATGGCGATTATGTTTTTACCTACAATTCAGTCTGCCCTGAAAAAAAGCTGAGAAAGAAAAGTGACTATCAGATTATTTATTTCCACGGTGGAACTGAAGGGCTTCACGAGCCTGAAAGCTGGAAGGTTAACGCCTGTCATACTTTAATTGATTCCGGTGCCGACCTGATAATCGGCGATCACCCGCACGTGCTACAGCCATTAGAGAAATATAACAACAAAACCATTATTTATTCCCTTGGGAACTTTATTTTTGGTGGCAACCGCCACCCTGAAAACCGCACAATAATATATCAGCACACAATAACTCTTACTTTCAAATAATAAAATATCAGAGGAAACAGGCAACATAATTCCATGTTACGTTTACACCGGAGATACAAACAACTGGCGCCTGCGCCAATAAAAAGACAATGCTACGAAAAAAAAAAAGTGCTAAGTTTTATGAACGGAAGAGAAAAAGTCCGCTGTAGATTAAATGTTGCAGAAAAGTACCCCGATACGGCAAAAATGCTTTTTCGGGGTACTTTTTCACTTTTTGCACGACTAATATAATGATTTTTTTCTTTGTTTAAAATTGCAAAACGTACCCCGATATATAAAAAATGTGTTATTTTCGTGGTTCTTTTTTTAAAAACCGTTCCCCTGCTTGTAATCTTACGAGGCATTGTTTACTTTTTTCCAGAATCATTGCTCACTTTCCAGAAGCATTGCTCACTTTTTCAAAAATAAATAAGGTCCGATATTTCTACCAGACCTTTTTTTATTTCAAATATTCAATTATACAAATTCAATTTTGAATCAACTACTCTACAATTCAATACTTTCAATCTTCAATATTTGTATCCTATCTACTTATTATAATAAATGTGCTCTTAAATCTTCATCGCTCATTTCTGTTAAGTATGCAGGTGCAATATCTAATACTGTCTTGCATCCTTGCTGGCCTTCATCATAGAGACGTTTTGCAGCTCTTGCATAAGCGATTAATACACTTGTTGTAAATTCAGGGTTTGAATCTAACTTTAAGCTATATTCGATAATATGATTATGTTCTTTGTTCATTCCTGTCTTTCCTGCACGAATTACAAAACCACCGTGAGCCATTCCGCTGTGGTTCTTTTTTCTAATTCTTCTTCAGTAATGAAATGAACTGTTGTATTGTAGTCTGAGAAATAGTTAGGCATTTCTTTTGATTTCTTTCTCTACTGTTGCAGCATCTGCACCTTCTTCTAATACAACAAAACATTCTCTTTCATGTTTTTCTCTTGTTGTAAGTTCAGGATTTTCACCTGATCTAACTCTTTTCCAAAGCACTTTCAACAGGGATTGTGTACTGCTTTGCATTCTTAACGCCTTTAATTCTACGAATTGCATCGGAATGTCCCTGGCTTACACCTTTACCCCAGAAAGTATAATCCTTTTTCCATCTGGAAGAATTGCATTAGCATAAACTCTGTTAAGTGAGAACATTCCAGGATCCCAACCTACTGAAATAACTGCTACTTTTCCAGCTTCCTTTGCGCCTTTATCTACTGCCGCAAAATGTTCAGGAATTCTTGCGTGAGTATCAAAACTGTCAATTACGTTAAACATTGAAGCAAACTGTGGAGTCTGTACAGGAAGATCTGTAGCACTACCACCACATAAAATCATAACATCTATCTTGTCTTTCCAGTCTGCCGCTTCATCAATATGACATACCGGAACATTTTCTGTTAAAATAGTTACATTCTTAGGATCTCTTCTTGTAAATACAGCAACTAATTCCATATCATTAGCTTCTTTAACTGCGCATTCAACACCTTTTCCAAGGTTACCATAACCTAAAATACCAATTTTGTTTTCATTTCAGTCTCTCCTCTAATATTTTTTACTTAATCTTCTCTCTGGTTTTCACCAACTAACATAGTCTTTTAAAAATTTTTCACCAAAAAAATTATAGTTTTTTTCACCCTATTTGGCAATACTTTAGCTACATATTTATTCATTTATTATAACAAAAAAATTCCATCCTTCCATCTTTAAGGCGCTGTATCGATATTGCTTCATCGACACAGCGCCCCGTTTAGGTAAACTTAAATGATTATCTAACTCTACTATTTCTCTTAGCTTTTACTGATTATCTAACTTAAATAATTATCTAACTTAAATAATTCTCTAACTTTACTGTTTCTCTAACTTGCTATTTTTTAACTTTTATAGCCTTCTTTTGAACTCCATTTTCCTTTGACTTTCTTCCGTTACTGTCTACTTTGTATGCACAAACCTGAATGTAGTATTTTTCTTTTGCCAATTTTTTGATTACAAGTTTGTTCTTTTGTAATTATTATTGTTTTGGCCTTTTTTCATTTTCTTGTTTGTTGCATATCTAAGCTGATAGCCTTTTACGCCATTTTACTTTTTCTCCATTTTACTGTTAATGATTTCTTCTTATTGTTCTTTGCAGAAACACCTTTAACCTTTGCAGGTTTTGTTACTTTTGCGGATACCTTTACCTCCAGCATTAGATTGTCAGTTTTTGATTTGATGGCTTATTTGTATTTTCAACAACAATCTGTTTTTACAACCTGACCTTCATATAGTCCTTGAAAGTTACAACTACTTCGTATGTTCCAACTTCCTTTACTTCATCTACTGCCTTGCCTGTTGCTTTGTTTCTGTAAGTTACTGTGTAGTATTCAGATGAAATCACCTTGTCATCTGTATCATTTACAGTTACTGTTGAGTAATGCTGTTTCCTGTATATTCAAATTTTGTATTTGAAATATCAACACTCTTAATCTGTTTTATAGGCTGTTTTTTCTGTCTGACCGCATTTACATCTTTTTTCTATGTAACCGTCTTTTTTTCAGTTGTTGCCTTTGTTAGCATTGTTGATATAATGCAACATAATCATGCTTATGCTCTTCTTCAAGTTCTTTTCGCCTGTTGAACTTTCTCCCCCAATTTAACAAGATTACTTACTTGAGCACCTCTGTTTTCCTCATCAATTACACCTGTATTATATAACTTTGTTAAATATTGAATTGCCTTCATCATATGCGCTGATTCCACCAATATCTTCCAAACCACTTATTTTACCATTGTTAACAAGCCCTGTTCCTTTTACAGAAGAAGTATAACTAAATATTCCGCCTACATAACCATTTGATGAAATATTTCCGTTATTTATACAGTTTGTAACAGTTATACCTTCCGCATAATCAATTATTCCTGCTGCTTCTGCGCCACCAAATACATTACCATTATTAATACAGTTGCTTACTTCAGCCTCATTACTATTTTTATTTTCTATGCATTGTGCGATTCCGCCTGCACTATATCGTCCATTAATGGCACCGTTATTTTCGCAGTCTGATAATTTCAAATTTCCAGAACTGTTACCAATTATTCCTGCTACTGTATCTCCTTCAATTTCACCGTTATTAACACAATTATTTATAATTAATTCATCGGCATATGTTGATCCATTAGACCCATTATATATAATACATATTCCTGCTGTATAAGTATGATTACCCTTTGCTATACTTTCCACTTTGCCTTCATTTGTACATCCTGTTATTGATGTTGTACATGGTCTATTATCTGTATTAGTAACTCCTGCAACAATTCCTGCTGTATAACCATAAGTTGTAATGTCACCTCTGTTAATACAGTCTTTATAATACAATTTTAGCTTGAGCAATAATACCACCAACTACATATGCCTTCGTGGTAGCAATATTTCCATTATTTTCACATTTATCAAAAATACAATTCTCTGCCTCGCATACCAATCCTGCCACTATCTGCGTATCATTGTTGTATATAATGTCTGCATTATTTATACAATGTATAAATTCACTGCATATGCTTTCCTTATCATAGCTGAACAATAACCGTCTATTTCAATCCTATTACCTGTAATACTACAGTTTGTAAATTTTGAATCAATAGTAGAATCTGCAAGGTAGACGCCCAAACCTCTGCCATCTTCTTTTTCTTTACATTCGATTTCAAGATCCTTTATTTCACTTACGTAAATATCATCAAATAACTTTGTTTGAGTTCCATTTGAATTAATTCCTGATATTTTATGACCATTGCCATCAAAAGTACTATTTTTCAGTGTTTTTCTTCCAATAACGTCATCTTCATCATCATAATTTTCCGAAACTCTATATCATTTATAAGTTTTCCGCTGATTCCTGACTCTACATTTTTCAAATATGTAATTAATTGGTCAAATGTAGAAATTTCATAGTAACCGTCTTTCTCGCTTTTTACTACTTCCTCGTCAGCGCCACATTCCATACACTTGCCATCTTTAAATGAGTGCTCTAATTTCTCAATTGTTTTGCCTTCTTCAATAACTTTATGGCATATTGTGCAATATACATCTCCTGTGTAGCCTTTTTTTTTCATGTTGCTTCTACACTTTTATAATCATTTATCAAACATGAATCTATTTCTTCCGGATCCATATCATGATATGCCTTTATGACCTTATTTTCCGGCTGGTTTTCATTTTCCAAACCGCAATACTTACATTTACTGTCACCTAAATATCCGTCAGTTGTACATGTTGCCTTTACGCTATTAACTAAGACATACCTATGATCTGCATATCCATAGTCTTCATCTTCTAAAACTTTCTCATTTCCACAATTCACACATTTTTAAATAACGTTTACCATATTCATTACATGTAGGTTCAATTGACTTATAATTAATGTAATTATGTTCACTGTCAGGTTCTATGTTTTCACCATGTTTTACAACTTTTCCACATAAATCACATATAACATCTCCTGTATAACCACCTTCTGAACATGTTTTTTAATTGCTTTATTTTTCTACATGTGTTCTGTCATGTGGACAATCAATTGTTACAGTAAATTCTCCATAATCATTTTTCTTGAGGCACTATAACTCTTAAGTAGTATTTTTTATCTTTTTGAACTTTATACTTAATTGCCGGAGCACCCGTTCCTCCACCATACTCATTTTCTGCCAAATAGTTTTTAAAGCTTATATAATCGCTATCTCCTGAATAATATTTTTCAAGTTCATCCATAAGCATTTCATCGCTATAATTTGTTTCGTCAAACAAGTATCCGATGCTATTCCAATATCTTGTATTATTACATTCAAAAAATAATTTTTTCTGTTTCCGGTGCAGTATATTCTACTACCTGAATTGGTAATTTTTCTGTTATATATGAAGAATATTCTGTGCCTTTTTTTAGCATTCTCTATTCTTCCACAATTAACACATACCTCATTTTCATATTTATGTTCGAGCTTTGGTATTACTTCATTTTCTTTTAATACTTTATCACATACTGAACATTTTTTTCTTCACCTGTTTTTCCTTCGATATAACAATTTGTTTCTCTGGCATCCACAACCTCAACTGTATGTTCACCAGGTTCCAAAATTCTGTCCCTGTTCCACAAGTTTTCCACATGTATCACAAATAACATCACCTGTGTAACCACCCTCTGTACAGTCTGAAAGTGTTCTTCCTTCCTTGTGTGTTTTCTCATGAGTACATGTTATTGTTATGCTAAATTCACCTGTAGCTGTTGAATAAGGTCCTACAACAAAATAATATATCTTATCTTTCTCTAATTCTGCGGTTATTTCAGGTGCCGAGCCTACGCCATCATCATCGTTAGTATCCCAATAACCTTTTAATCTAGGATCGTCTCCAGTATTATTCTCTATTTTTGCGTTAAACTTTTTCTATTCCGTCTATTATAACCTGGTCATTAAAGTTTTCTTCTTTAAATAAATAGCCATATGAATCCCAAACTGTAATATTTTCACAATGAAACTTGTACTTTCCATTTTCAGGTGTCTTAAACTGTATTACCTGAAACGGATATGAATTTGTTGTCTTTGATGTATATGTTGTATCTAACTGGGCATTATTAAATTCTTCCACAGTTTTTGCAAATATCATTTTCATATTTATGTTCGAGCTTTGGTATTACCTTATTTTCTTTTAATACTTTATCACATACTGAACATTTTTTTCACCTGTTTTTCCTTCGATATAACAATTTGCTTCTCTGGCATCCACAACCTCAACTGTATGTTCACCAGGTTCCAAATTCTGTCCCTGTTCCACAAGTTTTCCACATGTATCACAAATAACATCACCTGTGTAACCACCCTCCGTACAGTCTGAAAGTGTTCTTCCTTCCTGTGTGTTTTCTCATGAGCACATGTTATTGTTATGCTAAATTCACCTGTAGCTGTTGAATGAGGTCCTACAACAAAATAATATATCTTATCTTTCTCTAATTCTGCGGTTATTTCAGGTGCCGAGTTTGCGCCATCATCATCGTTAATCTTCCAATAACCTTTTTAATCTAGAATTGCCTCCGGTATTATTCTTTTTTGCGTTAAACTTTTCTATTCCGTCTATTATAATCTGGTCATTAAAGTTTTTCTTCTTTAAATAAATAGCCATATGAATCCCAATTTTTAATATTTTCACAATAGAACTTGTACTTTCCATTTTCAGGTGCCTTAAACTGTATTACCTGAACGGATATGAATTTGTTGTCTTTGATGTATATGTTGTATCTAATCACATTATTAATTCTTCCACAGTTTTTACATACATTATCTTCATATTCATGTTCAAGTTTTGAGTAACTGTTCCTCTGCTAATTTTATATTACAAACACTACAAATGTATCGCCTGTATAACCTGTTACATAGCAGGTTGCATCTTTAACATCTAATACTGCTTCCTGATGTTCACCCGGGTTCCAAAGTCTGTCCCCTTGTTCCACAACTTTTCCACATGTATCATGGACAGTATCTCCTGTATAACCTCCAACTGTACAATCCGATAAAGTTTTTCCTATATGTTTTTTATCGTGAGTACATGTTATTGTTACGCTAAATTCTCCTGTATATGTATAAGCATAATAAGTACCTAAAACGAAATAATATGTCTTATCTTTCTCTAATTCTTCTGTCATTGCGAATTGCATTTTTTTACCCATCATTTGTTCAAACCTAAACCATCTAATCTTGAATTCTCTACATTGAATTTTTTCTAATTTTGCATTAAACTTTTCTATTCCACCTTTTTATAACCTGGTCATTAAAGTTTTTTCCTTCTTTTAAAATAAATAGCCATATGAATCCCAATTTGTAAATATTTTCACAATAAAACTTTGTACGTTCCATTTTCAGGGTGCCTTAAACTGTATTACGAAACGGATATAAATTTGTTGTTTTTGATGTATATGTTGTATCTAACTGGGCATTATTAATTCTTCCACAGTTTTTACATACATTATCTTCATATTCATGTTCTAATTTTGTAATGGCATCCCCGGCTTCTAATGTTTCTCCACAAACTATACAATATGTTTCACCTGTATAACCATCTAAATAACAGCTTGCTTCCCTAACCTTACGAAGCTCTTCTGACTGTATGTCCATTGACCGGAGTTGTTTTCCCCATGTTCCAAAACCTTCTTACATGTAGGGCAAATCTTATCGCCTGTATAGCCCTCTTCTGTACATGTTGCCTCTTTTGCTGTTTTTTCATCAATAACAGCCTCTGCATGTCCTCCCGGCTCTGTCTCTTTTCCGTCTGCTATCTTTTTCATTACAAAAACCACAATAAGTATCTCCTGTGTAACCTCCCTGCTCACAGTCTGCAAAAGTTTTATTCTTTACAACATACTGTGATTCAGGATGAATGCATTCATTGTATTCTATGACACCTGTATTTCTACTTGACACAGTACAGTCATTCCATTTTTCTGCACCTGGACTTCTTGTGCTATCGTAAATTTCCGCTACTTTTTCATTTTCACTGTTAGGTTCACCTTCGTTCCAATTAGTGTAATTTACTTCGCTTCCATCTGCCCACAACCATTCCTGAAGGTTCTCTGCATTTTTGTAAGTCCAATATAAGATGATGTAGTTGTTTTTCCTGTACTTGAAACCTTTGCAACTATCTCTATTCTCTCTTCTGCTGAAGAAATACAGGCAAGGTAGCCGCTTTCCTTAGCTTCTGCATTTACCTGCTCGTATGTTCCCACACTACTTAACTTATAAAAATGTCCTGTTGTGGTATCATATGCCATGTTATCCATATAAACCACACTCTCATTTGTATTTCTCTTTCTTCCGTCAGACTTACCGGACTTCACGTACACCAATATTGTTACAACCATTGCCAATGCCAATGTTGTGCTTTTAGTAATTTTCCATTTTCTCCTCATATATTATCCTCCTTTTTATCGTACCTTGTCTATTACAACATTATTATAAAAAAAAAATATATAAGAAATCTATAAGCTGGCGTCCAACGGTTATTTTGTGGCGTCAAGTGGTTGTAATAAACCTGAAACGATAAATTTGTTTTTCGTCTGTTTTTATATTAACGTCTCCGTTGTATTTGTGAACAACATATTTTACCGACTCAATTCCAATACCGTTGCCGTTAGCCTTAGTTGTCAGAAATTGCTGATTTTCTTTTTAATACTTCCATTAAAAACCATTCTCAATATAGAAAACTATTGAATCTGAATTAGGCTTGTAGATTTTAAATTAATATATATCTTTTATTTTCCTGCACCTCATCACAGGCATCAATTGCATTCTCCAAAAAAGATTTCCAAACAATACTGTTAAATCTGCCTCCTTAACATTGGTTTCTTCCGGCAACTCAATATTTAACTTTTAACTTTATTTTGTGAGCTTCCGCCTGCTGAACATAATATACAATCAGTGCATTTAAAGTAAAATTGGTGCAATAAACCAAAGGCTTTTTAATGACACGTGTTCCAAATATGTTTCTATGTACTCTGTAATTTTCTTACACTCATTGTTTTCTGCCATTGTGTGAACAGCCTTCATATGATGCTTCAAATCGTGACGTGCCCTCCTTTGTAAATTCCATTTGCTTCTTCATATTTTCAAAACAAAGATTTTCAATTTCAAGCTGTTTCTTTTCTTCTTCCAAATTAAGATTATATTGAAATTCAGCCATAGAATTAACAATAACCGTATAAACAACCACAGCTCCAAGATTAATAAAAAACGTAAAAATCATATTAACCGGGTCCATTGCTAACTCAATTGATGATTTTGTATTAAAATAAAGCCCATGATACCAGAACAGATAAAAAGTTGCCGGAATTGTCCACAAAAATCTCCAAATCTTTTTCCCGTTTCTATATGAGCCACCCCTTTTTATACTTTTTTTAAAATATAAAAATAAAAGTGGAATAAAAATAAGCTGCTTTTTTTACTATCATTGTGCATAAAGAAAAAAGACCATTTGTTGTTTTCAACTGCAAGCGCTGTGGAAAATATGACCTTCCACACACTTTTGCACACATTACAAACAAAGTCAGCAAATTAGATAGCAATACGTAACTGAAACCAAGTGCCACTGAT
>VOFJ01002683.1_pt1 | contig 20849 bp, 33 predicted proteins | sample 5384081 | NCBI WGS metagenome assembly VOFJ01 (sample SAMN12384729, study PRJNA508395) | human gut metagenome | isolation source: healthy gut I | host: Homo sapiens | reverse complement strand
TCAATTTTAGCCACTTCGTTCCGGTGCATGATTACGTCTTCAGAACTGGGTTATGGAACTTCATTCGCAGCAGACATCATAAGAGAAGCAAAAAAACTTATGATTTCAAAAGGGCATACCTACTATCAGTCACGCAAACTGGACAGGGTTCCCAGAGAAGCTGTGGAAGAATTGCTAGGGATTACTTTTACTGATAAATCAAACTGATTGTACTTCTTGCACATTTATGTAAGGAGTGAAATCATGGCAAAAAGACCCTATTAAGAAGGCAGAAAACGGAACCTATTATTTTAGAGCAAACTTAGGTTTCCATCCGATTACCGGAAAACAGATTCAGAAATACCAAAAAGCGGATTCAAGACAAAAAAAGAAGCTAGAGAAGCATATTCAAAACTTATGCTGACATCCACAGAGGAATTAACAGAAAAGAAACAGCAACTATCTTTTTCAACAGTTCATTGAGGAAACTTACCTGCCTTGGTATAAAACACAGGTAAAAGGAAAGCACCTATCTGAACCGCCGTTCTACCATCCAGAAACATTTTTCATTCTTTTTACAAAATGACGGTGGATGAGATAGAACCCATTAACGTCCAGAACTGGCAGCTTGAACTCGCAAAAGAAATTTAGTCCAAACTATATCCGTATTGTACAGGGGGTATGCTCTCCATTGCCTTTGACAGAGCAGTTGTTCTCGGTCTTGCAAAGAAAAAATCCGTCACGAATGATAGGGAAACATCAAGAGCAAGAAAACAAAAAGTGGATTTTTGGACACTGGATGAATTTCAAAAGGTAATTTCCCTGCTCTACAAGGGCGATTATTACGAACATTACCTTTTCATCTCATACTGGCTCCTGTTTATGACCGGAATGAGAATCGGAGAAGCCGCAGCCCTGCAATGGTCGGACATCAACTTTGAAACCGGACTTTTAAGTATAACAAAAACGCTGTACTATAAAACAATGGACGAATACAAATTTGTGGAGCCAAAGACACAAGCCAGTATTCGCACTATCTATATTGACACAGATACCATTAAAGAATTAAAAGCATGGCAGGAAGTACAGCAAAAAGGTTTTAAAGGGCTGCGACCTTGTACTAAGCTATAATGGGATTCCCACCAGTAAGCACACCCTCCCACGGGCATTAGAAAAGCTTGCTGGATTGGCAGGCGTACACCGTATCAAAATTCATGCACTCAGACATTCCCATGCTTCCCTGCTCATCAGTATGGGAGAAAATCCTTTATTGATTAAAGAACGTCTGGGGCATGAAAAGATACAGACTACGTTAGGAACCTATGGACATTTATATCCCAACACCAACGTGGAAGTTGCCAAAAAAATTAACTGGTGTTCTCACTTATACTCCGGCAACAACCAGTGTTGCCGATTACACCAACAATCAGCATACAGCAATCTATCACAGAGCAGTTGAATAAAAAAATGCAATCAAAATGCAATTCTAAAAGGAAAGAGCCTCAAAACCCTTGAAAATAAAGGCTTTGAAGCTCTGCTCCAACTATTCCATTTCAATCGTCGCCGGCGGCTTCCCCGTGCAGTCATACAGCACCCGGTTCACATGCTGGACCTCGTTTACGATCCGGTTGGAGACCCTGCCGATCACTTCCCAGGGCAGCTCCGCTGCCTCGGCGGTCATAAAGTCAATGGTGTTCACGGCCCGCAGCGCGATGGCGTAATCATACGTTCTCTCGTCGCCCATGACGCCCACGGAGCGCATGTTGGTCAGTGCGGCAAAGTACTGGCCAATGCTCCGGTCCAGACCGGCCCTGGCGATCTCTTCCCGGTAAATGGCGTCGGCCTCCTGGACCATCTTCACCTTCTCCTCCGGCGTTACCTCACCGATGATACGAATCCCAAGTCCCGGGCCCGGGAACGGCTGACGGTACACCAGCTTTCCGGGATCCCCAGCTCCAGACCGGCCTTTCTCACCTCGTCCTTGAACAGATCGCGGAGGGGCTCGATGATCTCCCCTTGAAATCTACGTGTTCCGGAAGTCCGCCTACGTTGTGGTGGGACTTGATAACAGCGGATTCACCGCCCAGGCCGCTTTCCACCACGTCCGGGTAAATGGTTCCCTGCGCCAGGAAATCCACAGCTCCGATCTTCTTTGCCTCTTCCTCAAACACGCGGATAAACTCGGCGCCGATGATCTTTCTCTTCTGCTCCGGGTCCGCCACGCCGGCCAGCCTATCGTAGAAGCGCTGCTGCGCGTTTACACGGATGAAGTTCAGATCATAGGGGCCGTTGGGGCCGAATACCTCTTCCACCTCGTCGCCCTCATTTTTTCCGCAGCAGGCCATGGTCAACGAACACACAGGTCAGCTGATCGCCCACGGCCTTGGCCAGCATAACGGCCGCAACGGAGGAGTCCACACCGCCGGATAATGCGCAGAGCACCTTTCCGTTTCCGACCTTCTCGCGGATCGCCCGGATGCTGTTCTCCACAAATGCGTCCATCTTCCAGGTTCCGGAGCAGCCGCAGACCTCATAAAAGGAAATTGTGCAGCATCTTCGTGCCTTCCTTGGTATGAAGGACCTCCGGATGGTACTGGATCGCATACAGCTTCTTCTCCGCACACTCGGCAGCCGCCACCGGACAATCGGCTGTATGGGCCACGATCCGGAAACCGGGAGCCGCCTTTTCAATATAATCGTTATGGCTCATCCAGCAGATGGTCTTTTCGGACACATCTCCATACAGCTTGCTGGTCTTGTCCACCGTCACTTCGATCTTTCCATACTCACGGACCGGAGCCTTACATACATGGCCGCCCAGCACATGCATCATCAGCTGTGCCCCGTAGTAGCACAGGCCCAGCACCGATCCCCCCCAGCTCAAATAATTCTTTGCTGCAGGATGCGGCTCCTTCCCTCATAGCAGCTGTCGGGGCCTCCCGTGAGGATGATCCCCCATGGGATTCATGGCCTTGATCTGTTCCAGATCTGTTTTATAAGAATAAATTTCACAGTATACGCTGCACTCGCGGACACGGCGGGCCACAAGCTGGTTATACTGGCCGCCGAAATCAATAACAATAATTTTTTCCTGATTCATCGAGAGCCTCCCTGTCAACCTTTGTTGAAAAGCTGTACCTGCCGAAAAAGCATGCTTTCAGCAGGTACAAAAATTTTGTAATCATTATAATTGAAAGGTTTTGTCTTTGCAAGAAAAAAACTGTAAGTCCGGAAAAAACAGCAGAAACACCAGTGATCCGTTTAAAAATCCCCGATTATCCGGCAGATTTTCCGTCTGGGAATAGATCTGTTTCCAGTCTTTCCAAGCTGTCCCGGTGCGCCCTTTAACAGCTATGCCTCATAGGTTCCCTTCTTTAATAATACGCCGTCCTGCATCATCAGGCTGCCGCGGGCAATGACCGTATTCATGGAGAGATCGCCGTTGAGCACCAGCACGTCTGCGTCGCTTCCCTCATGGACGGCTCCCTTTTTGGGATATACCTCCAGAGCCTTCGCCACATTTCTGGTTCCCAGGGACAGAGCCTCCTCCAGGTACATATTTTCATTCTGGACCTGATATCCCACCTGACGGTACATGGTATCCACACTGGAAACACCCATTTCCGTAAGATTTCCGGCTGCGTCATAGTTGGACCAGCTTCCCTGTCCGTCGGAGCTGATGGTCACCTTGTCCATGGGAACCCCGGCCTCCTTTGCCGCCCGCAGGGGATGCCGCCAGCTCTTTGATCTTTTCCTCAAACTGTCCGCAGGTGAAGTCGATGGTTCCGCCCATCTTTGCCAGCTTGAATGCGTCCTCCTGGAGCTTCTTTGCTCTTCCACATGGGTGGGCTGGAACGTCTTTACAGGGATCGAGGTGCGCTCAGGGCTTCAAACACCGGACTTAAGGCCCTGTCGTCGCCGCCCATATGGAGGGCATACAAAACCGGCTTTTCCGCTTAACATGCCGGCTGTCCGCACATCGCTTCCCAGGCGGATCAGCTCGTCCACGGTGATGTTCGGGGCACGGTGGTCAGAGACTGCCAGCTTCAGGCCGATGATCTCGTCTACGAACATGATATCCCTGCTGATGCTTCCTGTGATGGTCGGACCCGGATGCCCGTATGCTCCGCAGCAGCAGTAGGCAGAAATTCCCTCTTCCTTTAATGCTTTGGCCTTAGCCACCAGATTTTCTGTGCTCCGGCTGATGCCGTCGGTTCCCAGAAGTCCCACCACTGTGGTCACGCCGCCCCTGATCAGATCAGAAAGCTGCACCTGGGGAGCCTGTGTGTGAAGCTTCCCTCACCGCCGCCGCCTGTAATATGGACATGGCGGTCAATGAATCCAGGCGCCACGATCCGTCCCGTTCCGTCGATCACCTGGCAGCCCTCATATTCCGGAAGATCCTCCCCGATCCGCTCGATCTTTTTCACCGGCGATGAGCACGTCCTTTTTTCCCAAGATACTCCGGTGCATACACCTCTGCCCCTTTTGATTAATAGCATATCTGCTCCTCCTTGTTTTTTTTATACCCCTCCGGGCGATTTAAGCGCATGGTCTCATAAAAAATACAGAGATCAGAATGCGCCATGATACGATGGATCTCTTTCTCCATTGTATCATACTTCCTCCCGCTTTTTCCAAATATTTCTTCACGTACCTTCCGTATAGGGAAACCGGGCTTTCTGCCACCTGCTCCGGCGTTCCCTGTGCGATCACGGTGCCGCCCCGGTCGCCGCCCTCAGGCCCCAGATCGACGATATAGTCCGCGCATTTGATAACGTCCAGATTATGCTCGATGACAAGAACTGTGTTTCCGCCGTCGGACAATCTGCGCAGGATCTCCACCAGCTTATGAACATCCGCAAAATGCAGACCGGTGGTGGGCTCGTCCAGGACATAAATGGTCCTTCCCGTTCCCCTTCTGGAAAGCTCCGTGGCCAGCTTGACCCGCTGGGCCTCGCCGCCGGAAAGCTCCGTGGAGGGCTGTCCCAGTCTGATATAGGAAAGCCCCACATCGTTTAAGGTGGCGATCTTTCTGGAAATGGACGGCACGTTCTCAAAGAATTTCAGCGCGTCCTCCACGGTCATATCCAGCACGTCGTAGATGCTCTTGCCCTTGTATTTCACCTCCAGGGTCTCCCGGTTATAGCGCTTGCCGCCGCAGACCTCGCATGGAACGTAAACGTCCGGCAGGAAATGCATTTCGATCTTTATGATCCCGTCGCCGCTGCAGGCCTCACACCGGCCGCCTTTTACGTTAAAGCTGAACCGGCCCTTTTGCTGTATCCCTTGGCGCTTGGCGTCTGGCGTCGCTGCAAACAGGTCCCGGATCTGGTCAAACACGCCGGTATAGGTGGCCGGATTGGAACGGGGCGTTCTGCCGATGGGCGACTGGTCGATGGCGATGATCTTATCCAGCTGGTCCACGCCGTCGATTCCGTCATGGGCTCCGGCAATGGTCCTGGCCCGGTTCAGCTTCTTTGCCAGGGACTTATACAATATCTCATTGACCAGAGAGCTCTTTCCCGAGCCGGACACGCCTGTCACACAGGTCATCACTCCCAGGGGGGATATCCACATCCACATTTTCAGGTTATTCTCCCTGGCGCCCCTTCAGCCAGCCTGTGGGCTGCCGCCTCTCTGACGGCACCGGAATGGACCTCCGGCCGCTTAAGTATGCGCCTGTGATGGAGTCCTCGCACTTCATGATATCCTCCGCCGTGCCGATGGCCACCACTTTCCGCCGTGCTCGCCCGCTCCGGGGCCGATATCCCACAATACAGTCCGCAGCCATCATGGTATCCTCATCATGTTCCACCACGATCACGCTATTTCCCAGGTCCCGCAGATGGGTCAGGGTCTTTAAGAGCTTGTCATTGTCCCTCTGGTGGAGGCCGATGCTGGGTTCGTCAGGATATAGGCCACACCCACCAGACCAGAGCCGATCTGGGTAGCCAGACGGATCCTCTGGGCCTCGCCGCCGGAAAGGGTCCCCGTGGCCCGGGACAGGGAAAGGTAATCCAGTCCCACGTCAATGAGGAACATGATCCTGGCCCGGATCTCCTTCAGGATCTGTTCTCCGATCATCTTCTGCATCTCCGAAAGCTCCAGGCCGTCGATGAACTCCTTAAACTTCACGATGGACATATCTGTGGCGTCGAAGATATTTTTTCCGCCCACGGTCACGGCCAGGGACTCCTTCTTAAGTCTCTTTCCATGGCAGGCAGTACAGGGGGTGATCCTCATGAAGGTCTCATATTCCGCCTTGCTGGCCTGGGAAAAGGTTTCCCGGTATCTGCGGTTCACATTTTCAATAAGTCCCTCAAAGGCCACGTCGTAAACGCCGGTGCCGCGCTGCCCCGTATAATGGACCGCCACCTTTTTTCCCCTGGGTCCCGTAGATCAGGATATCGTGGATCTCTTTGGGATAATCCTCAAAGGGAGTATCCAAATCAAACTTGTATTCTTTGGCCAGGGCGTCCAGGATCGCCCTGGAAAAGCTTCCCTCCTTGGCGCAGGACTGCCAGCCCAGGACTGCAATGGCCCCCTCCTTGATGCTTAAGGACTTATCCGGGATCATCAGATCCTCATCAAATTCCATCTTATAGCCTAAACCAAAGCACTCCGGGCATGCGCCAAAGGGGTTATTGAAGGAAAAGCTCCTGGGCTCCACCTCCTCGATGCTGATCCCGCAGTCGGGGCAGGAAAAGCTCTGGCTGAAATTCACCGGATCTCCGTCAAAAACATCCAGGATCATCAGGCCTCCAGACAGCTTCATCACTGTTTCGATGGAATCGGCCAGACGTTTTTCGATCCCCTCCTTCACCACCAGACGGTCCACCACGATCTCGATGTTATGCTTGATGTTCTTTTCTCCAGCTGGATCTCCTCCGTCAGCTCATGGAGATTCCCGTCGATGCGGACGCGGACGTAGCCGCTTTTTTCGCCTGCTCCAGGACCTTTTCATGCCGCCCCTTCCTTCCCCGCACCATGGGAGCCAGAAGCTGGATCCGTGTGCGCTCCGGCAGCTCCATGATCTGGTCCACCATCTGGTCCACGGTCTGCTTTTTTTTGATCTCCCGCCCGCAGATGGGACAGTGGGGGATACCGACTCTGGCATATAAAAAGACGCATATAGTCGTATATCTCCGTCACCGTACCCACGGTGGAACGCGGGTTGCGGTTCGTGGATTTCTGGTCAATGGAAATCGCCGGGGAAAGTCCCCGATGCTCTCCACATCGGGCTTCTCCATCTGCCCCAGAAACTGGCGGGCATAGGACGAAAGGGATTCCATATACCGTCTCTGCCCCTCGGCGTAGATCGTATCAAAGGCCAGGGGAGGATTTTTCCCGAGCCGGAAAGGCCGGTTAAGACCACCAGCTCATTCCGCGGGATATCCACGGAAATATTCTTCAGGTTGTGCTCGTTGGCACCGCGGATCTTAATATATTGCTTTGGCATTACCATTCTCCCTATAAATCCGGGCATCTGGGATTTTGCAGGAAGGCAGAAGCCAGATGCGCCATGGTATAATGTCTGTTTTACAGACATTATACCGCACCCTTCGGCTGCGATACCCCTCCGGGAGATTTAAGCGCCTGGATTTTTCGCGGTGAACGCGAAAACCAGATGCGCGATGGTATAATGTCTGTTTTACAGACAGTATACCATGATTCTCTCCCAGATTCAAACATTTGTTCGCTGTTTTTCCAAAAAGAAAAGGTCCGTTTCCGGGACCCTTTCTCTTCAAGAGGAAATGATCGTTAATCAGTGATTTCAATCTTGTATGTGCCGTCACTCTGTTTTTGTGATCCTGTATTTCACGCCGTCGGCGTCGGTCACGGTACCGCTGGTCTTTACCTTACCCTGCTCACCGTTTACTACGTAATCCTTGCCGTCAACGCTTACCTTTTCGTACTTCATTCCTTCTTCTGCCCGGATCAGAACGCCTTCCTCATAAAGAGCTCCGTCCTTGATGCCGGTGTAGCCGTCGCCGCGGTTTCCAAGAGAACCTGTGGTCGTGAAGTAGAATACCTCGTTGTCATGGTCATCGTCGTTTACAACTACGCGGCCTGTCATCATTTCGCCGTTATCGGGGTTAAAGTAGAACTTTCTGCCGTCTTCCACTTCTACCATTCCGGTCACCATACGGCCCTGGGTATCGAAGCAGTAGGTCTCGCCTTTGATCTTCGCCATACCGTAGTGTCCGCCAATGACTGTGGTCTTATACTCGGTGGAGTATGCGCGGCCGTCACGGAAGTAATACCAGCTTTCCTCTGCATCGTCCGGAGAAGCCAGGTACTGCCAGCCGTCCGCCTGCTGTCCGCCGCTTCTGTAATACCGTAAGTGGGCGGTATCCGAGCTGGACAGATCGTCGCGGCCTGTGGAGGTATAGTCTGACGGGTTTACCCATCCGGTCAGCATCCGTCCCTCATGATCAAAGATATAAGCGGTGCCGCCGATGCTCTTTTCTGTCTCCCGCACCATCTTGCCATTGGTGCCGAAATAGAACCAGTACTCACCCCAGTCGTCGTTGGGATCCGGAAGCTGCTTCCAGCCGGCTGCCATCGCGCCGGAGTTGCCCAGATAATAGATATCTCCGTCCAGATCCTGCCAGCCGGTGGCCATTACGGAATTGTTGAAATAGTACCATACGTCATGGATCTGCTTCCAGCCGTTCTCATAAGCCTTTCCGTTGGCTCCGAAGTATCTCCAGCCGCCTTCATGATCCCAGTTGTCGCTCAGCTCTCTCCATTCGTTGAGCACCATTTCGCCGCTGCTGTTCACATAGTAGGTGTCGTCGATCAGGCTGTTGGTCCGCATCACGCCGTTGGAATCCATATAATACCATTTTTCGTTGACCTTCACCCAGTCGTCCTGGACCATTTTTTCCTGTGGAATCGTTGTAGTAATACCAGTTTCCATTTTTCTGGGACCAGCCTGCAAAGGAAGTCATTGCCATTCCGGCTGTGAATGCCGCTGCAAGTGTCAGAACCATTAAACCTTTTCTCATATCATTTCCTCCTTTATAAAAAATCTGTCAAAATTATTCTTTCTCATCTGTTGTATGGAGTATATCATATTTCTGTATTTTTTCATCACTTTTCTTCACGTTTTCATTACAATTCTATGAAGCATTTATGGCAAAAAAAAGTGGCAGAGAGACTCCGCCCCCACCCCTACCTCCCCTGGGGTTCGGGCCCGGTCTTCCTTCGAGGCCCGCCCGGCTCTGCTAAGGGCATGAGACAGCATGGACAACTCGCTCCGCTCAGACAAGTCCATGCTCCCCCATAACGCAGATCCAGGCGGACCGGGAAGTCCAGGGGCTCCTGCACATGGGGAGGTAGGGGTGGGGGCCAGGGGGCCTGGGAATGCCGGGGCGAGGGGCATGGAAAGGAATCAGGATCTATTGGTGGATTGTGTGGTATTTTAGGCCCAGGGCGCTTTTTCTCAGGCAGATCCTTCTTGTATCTCCGATGGCTGTGTTGTTGTATACGCTTCTGGATGTCTTAAATTTTGTTTTTCTCCGTGCCAGTTTCCGTATAGATAGTAGTCGGTGGTGCTGCCGCTGGTGCTTATGTCTTTGTCTGTAACGGATATGGTTTCATGGGCCGATTTGTCGAAGGTCAGCAGGAAGTTCAGGGGAATGTGGCCGTGAATGAGATAACAAGGACAGCCAGAATAACTGATAGCTTCCGGGACAGTCTCTGGGGTACCTTTGCGCCTGCTGATCTGATGATGTATGGAATGGACAGCAAAGCTGTTAGGTAAATGGTTATCCTGAGCAGGCTTCCCAGATCGTAATCAAAGCTTTTTGAGACGCTCAGGCATAAAAAAGCATTGCGATTACAGGACCCAGGACCGGCATCTGGGGCGCGTTCTGCTCTCCTTTTTTTTTTTGTGGTGGTTTCTATATAGATGTATGGGTAAAACCAGAGGTAGATCCCGTAGGCGGCCAGAAGTACAAAAAGAAAGATAGCGACCATGAGCTTACCGCCTGCCAGGAAGGCCGCTGCATTCAGAAGTATCAGGATCCAGCCTGCTGCCTTTAAAAATTTCTTTGCTCCGGCAATGTGAAAGGGCTCGTTTCCTTCTGACAGGCTCTCCATTGTTTTTGTTTCGTCTGCGATGGATCTGTAATGGTTTTTCTCCATGACGTTTAATGCATTTATGTATTGGGATACGTTTTCTCCCTTTTCTGTCATTTCGCCAAGATCTACGCTGGGAATGTCGTTTTTCAGGAGAGCTTCAAACAATATTTCCAGATCGGCCAGCGCATAGTCCAGCGTGACGAGCCGGTTATACTGCCGGTCCACAAGGACCATCTGTGTCCGGCTGCCCAGAGGGACCAGGAGCAGGCATCGGATATCGCTGTATTTTACCTGTTTCGGCTGTTTGAATAAATGGAAAAAGGTCAATCGGTCCTCTTCCACGAGGATCCTTTCTCTTTTTATAGGCCAGGAGGAGCAGGATCCCCAGCGCCACAAATGGTAAAAAGCAGATGGAAGCCATGATGTTTCCTGTTATGGCAAGGAAAAAGGCTGACCAGTGAAAATATAGCTGTGGTGATGATGCCGATGATCTTTACAAATACGCCGCTTCTTATAACTTTCTTTTCCATTTGATCCTCCCTGGTCTGTATGTTTGATCATTTTTGTATGCTTTTTTTCTGCCTAAAACAGCAGGTGGTATAATGTCGTTTTATGGACATTATACCATGGAACCATCATACAGTCATTGTTTTCTGACGTCAGGCTCCACAGAGTTTTTTTTGTCACAGGACGCTCTTTCCCTAGGCATAAAAAGGGACCGGGAGCTTTTGGGGGGAGCTTCCGGTCCATAAGAAGGGGTATGTAAATGTAAGGAATCTGTCAGTTGTCTCCATATAAGCGGTTGACGGCGCTGAAGATGCCGCGCGCAGGGAGGCGCGGGTGATGTTGGAGCTGATGCCGACGCCGTAGGTGACACGCTTCCGGTCCTGGTCCATCATGTGGATGTAGGAGGCCGCCTGGGCTCCGGAACCGGAGGTCAGGGCGTGCTCGCTGTAATCCAGGACCTTGATGTTGATGCCCAGCTCTTCCTCCAGGCCGCGCTGGACGGCGTCGATGGGGCCGTTTCCAACGCCCTCAAACTGTTTTTCCACTCCATGGTCGGTATAGGTGACCACGGCCACGGTGGTGAAATCTCCGGCAGACTCGAAATCTGTGATCTTGCACTTTTTTGAAGTGGTACGGTTCCTTCCGGTCCAGATAGTTTTTCTGGAATTCCTCCATGATCTGCTCGGGAGCCACCTCTCCCTGACGCTCGGCGATCTTCTGGATCATGTCGGCAAATTCCTTATGCATGCCGCGGGGCAGCTTGAAGCCGAAGAAGGGTATCCATGACAAAGGCCACGCCGCCCTTTCCGGACTGGCTGTTGATACGGACGATGGGCTCGTACTCCCGACCGATATCCGACGGGTCGATGGGGAGATACGGCACCTGCCATACCTTGCTCTGGCGCTCTAAAAGTGCATGCATGCCCTTGTTGATGGCGTCCTGATGCGAACCGGAGAAGGCGGTGAACACCAGCTTTCCGGCATAGGGGTGGCGGGGATCGATGTGCATTTTCGTACACCGCTCATACACCTCTGCGATCCGCTTTACATCGGAGATCTCCAGCTCCGGATCGATGCCCTGGGAGAACATATTGTAAGCCAGGGTCAGGATATCCACGTTTCCGGTCCTCTCCCCGTTTCCGAACAGGGTGCCCTCCACCCGGTCCGCTCCGGCCAGGAGCGCCAGCTCTGTGGCCGCTACTCCGGTTCCCCGGTCGTTGTGGGGATGAACGCTTAAGATAATGCTTTCCCGGTTTTCCAGATGCCTGTTCATCCATTCGATCTGGTCTGCATACACGTTGGGAGTCGTCATCTCCACCGTGGACGGCAGATTCATGATCATCTTATGCTCCGGCGTCGGTCCCCATGCTCTCTGGACCGCGTTGCAGATATCCAGGGCAAAATCCAGCTCCGTGCCCGTAAAGCTCTCCGGTGAATACTCCAGGACCACCTCTCCGTCATGGTCCTTCATATAGTTCTTTACCATGGCGACGCCGTCTGTGGCGATCTTTTTTTTGATCTCCTCCCGGTCCATGTGGAATACCACATCCCGCTGTAAAGTGGATGTGGAATTGTAAATGTGGACCACAGCCTTTGATCCCTTGAATGGCCTCGAAGGTGCGCTTCACCAGGTGTTCCCGGCACTGGGTCAGCACCTGGACCATCACGTCGTCGGGGGATCAGGTTCCGGTCCACCAGCTGCCTTAAAAAGTCAAATTCGATCTGGGAGGCGGCAGGAAAGCCGATCTCGATCTCCTTAAATCCCATTTCCACCAGGAGATTGAACATCTCGATCTTTTCCTCTACCACCATGGGCTCCACCAGGGCCTGGTTTCCGTCCCTTAAATCCACGCTGCACCATGCGGGCGCCTTCTGTATCTCTTTTCCGGGCCATTCCCGCTCCGGGTAATGGACCACCGGTACTCTCTGATATCGTTCCACATTTTTCATGATCTGCTTCCTCCATTTAAGTCCTGTACTGGCGTTTTTACTTTCTGAACCATATTAAGGCCGGAGTCGGTAAATCACGCTGTATTTCTCTACGATAAACTGTGTTACGCTCTTAGGTCTAACCCCATATCCATCAGTCCTCTGCTCAGATTTTATGTAACACACATTATAGCATCTGATTTCTGTTATATCAACAAAAGCTCCCATATCTTTTTGATTATGGGAGCTATGCCAGGGACTATTTATGAAGGCCGCCGTTCTATGAAACTGCGTGGCCTTTTTTTTCTGAGAGCACCGATCACCTGGTCCACGTACTTCTCGCAGATCTCTGTGGATTCGGCCTCCACCATGACACGGATCAGAGGCTCAGTTCCGCTCTGTCTCAGGAGCAGTCTTCCGTCGCTGCCCAGAGCCTTCTCCACATCAGCCGCCGCCTGCTTCACGTCCTCGTCGCCCAGGGCCGCCGCCTTGTCGGCCACCCGCACATTCTTAAGGACCTGGGGCAGGATGGTCACCTCGGAAGCCAGTCTGGACAGAGTCTCCTTCTTCTCCAGCATCACCTCCATCACCTTGAGGGAGGTCAGAATGCCGTCCCCGGTGGTGGCGTGCTTGCTGAAAATGATGTGGCCCGACTGCTCGCCGCCCAGGCAGTTGCCGGTATTTGCCATATTCTCGTACACGTACTTGTCGCCCACGGCCGTTTTCTCGTAGGAGATGCCCTCCCGGTCCAGAGCCTTATAAAGGCCCAGATTGGACATGACTGTGGTGACGATCTTATTATTCCCTTAAATTTCCCTGCTCCTTCATGTACTTTCCGCAGATGTATAAGAATACTGTCGCCGTCCACCACGTTTCCGTTCTCGTCCACCGCGATGCAGCGGTCCGCGTCGCCGTCGTAGGCGAAGCCCACGTCCAGATGATTTTCCTTCACAAAGGCCTGAAGTCTGCCGATGTGGGTGGAGCCGCAGTCCGTGTTGATATTTAAGCCGTCGGGCTCGTTATTGATCACAAAGGTATCGGCTCCCAGGGCATCGAACACGCTCTTTGCCACAGAGGAGGCGCTTCCGTTGGCGCAGTCCAGCCCCACCTTCTTCCCCTTGAAAGAACGGGTGGCAATGGAAATCAGGTAACCGATGTAGCGGTTCCTTCCCGCTGCGAAATCCTGGGTGCGGCCGATCTGGTCCCTTTTGCCAGGGGAAGCTCTCCCATCTCCCCCATCCAGGTATTTTTCGATCTCCAGGATCACCGACTCCTCCATCTTCTCGCCGCTGCCGCTGATGAGCTTGATGCCGTTGTCATAATAGGGGTTGTGGCTGGCAGAGATCATGATCCCGCAGTCAAAGTCCTCGGTCCGGATCACATGGGACACGCTGGGCGTGGTGGTCACATGCAGCAGATAGGCATCCGCGCCGGAAGCCGTGAGGCCGGAAACCAGGGCGTACTCGAACATATAGCTGGACCGTCTCGTATCCTTTCCGATCACGATGCGGCACCGCTCTCCCTTGGCCTTCTGCCCGTAATACCAGCCCAGGAAACGGCCCACCTTATAGGCGTGCTCCACTGTCAGGTCCACGTTGGCCTCGCCGCGGAAGCCGTCTGTTCCAAAATATTTTTTCCCATTTTTCTCATCCTCCTGAAAAAGGTTTCCCCCCGCCTTCCTGATCCCTGTATTATTCTATGACTCAGCTCCCGGTTCAGATGGAAGCCGCCAGGACCTCAGCGGGCAGATCTCTGCCGCAGGTCCTGTCCATATTTTTATCCTACCAGGTGATCTTTTGAGATAACGGCCCACTGCGTCCTTCCAGTCCGGAAGCCGCTCAAAGCCGTTTTCTGTGAGCTTCTCCTTGCTGATCCGGCTGTTCATGGGCCGCTTCGCCTTGGAGGCCGGGTACCCGCTGGTGGGAACCGGCGTCACCTTTACCTCATCCATCCCCGCCTGGCGGAAGATCTCGCAGGCAAATTCATACCAGGAGCATAAGCCCTCGTTGGTAGCATGATACCGGCCGTATTTCTCGGTCTGGATCATATCCACCAGGAGCCTGGCCAGATCATAGGTATAGGTGGGAGAGCCGATCTGGTCGTCCACCACCGTGGCCGCGCCCCGTTCCTTTCCGATGCGGAGCATGGTCTTAATGAAGTTCTTTCCGTTGACGCCGAACACCCAGGCAATGCGGACGATGAAGAATTTCTTCACCAGCTCCTCCACCGCCAGCTCTCCCTCATATTTGGTCTGGCCGTATACGTTTAAGGGATGGCGCTCGTCATCCGGCTCCCAGGGGCGGGTCCCCTGGCCGTCGAACACATAATCCGTACTGATGTACATCATCTTGATATCCAGGTCACGGCAGACCTCTGCAATGTTCCTGGTGCCGTCTGCGTTGACCTTTCTGCATACGTCCACGTTGTCCTCAGCCGCATCCACAGCCGTATAAGCGGCACAGTGGATCACAGCGTCCACCTTCGATTCCGTGATCACCTTCCGGCAGGCCCCGGCATCGGTAATGTCCATCTCCTCCAGGTCCACGCCCACGGGCTCCAGGCCGCGTTTTTTACCATTTCATTTACCACGTCGTGGCCCAGCTGGCCGTTGCCGCCTGTCACTAAGATCCTCATTATTTCTCACCCAGCCTCTTTCCATACATGTTATCGAAATAATTGTTGTATTCCCCGCTGAGGATGTTCTTCCACCAATCCTGGTTGTCCAGATACCACTGGATGGTCTGGGCGATGCCGGTGTCAAAATTGTATTTCGGCTTCCAGCCAAGCTCTGTCTCAAGCTTTGTCGGATCGATCGCATAACGTCTGTCATGACCCGGACGGTCTGTTACGAACTTGATCAGGCTCTCCGGCTTATGAAGGGCCTTTAAGATGGTCTTTACAACCTCTAAGTTGGTGCGCTCGTTGTGGCCGCCCACATTATATACTTCTCCCACCCGGCCGTTATGGATGATCAGATCGATGGCCTCGCAGTGATCGGATACGTGGAGCCAGTCGCGGACATTCTCACCTTTGCCGTACACCGGAAGCTCCTCGTCCGCCAGCGCGCGGCTGATGATTAGCGGAATCAGCTTCTCCGGGAAGTGATATGGACCGTAGTTATTGGAGCAGCGGGAAATGGTCACCGGCAGACCAAAGGTCCTGTGGTACGCCAGCACAAACAGGTCGGCGCTGGCTTTTGCGGACGAATAGGGGCTGGAGGTGTGGAGCGGCGTCTCCTCGGTGAAAAAGAGATCCGGCCGGTCTAACGGCAGGTCGCCGTATACCTCATCGGTGGATACCTGGTGATAGCGCTTGATCCCATATTCCTTACATGCGTCTAAGAGCGTGGTGGTACCCCATCACGTTGGTACGCACAAAGCTCTCCGGATCCACCACGGAGCGGTCCACGTGGCTCTCAGCCGCAAAGTTTACGACCATATCGGGCTTTTCCTTTTCAAACAGATCGAATACGAATTTCCGGTCCGCAATGTCGCCCTTTACAAATTTATAGTTGGGCTTTCCTCCACGGGCTTTAAGGTCTCCAGGTTGCCTGCGTAGGTGAGCAGATCCAGGTTGACGATCTGGTCCTCCGGATATTTGTTTACCATATGATGGATGAAGTTTCCCGATGAAACCGGCGCCGCCTGTTACGATGATCTTCATTTTTGTTTCTCCTTATTCGCTTTCTTTCAAAATCCCCGGCGTTCTGGCCGGAAGATACTCCATTCCCGGACAGGGCCATTTTTACCGGTCTGCGGGCATGGGCATTTTATCTGTCTGCATGGCCCGGCAGCTTATCGATATACTTACCGTCCAGAACGTCCTTCAAATACTTGCCGTACTGGTTCTTCTTTAAGATCTCATAGGCCTCCATGACCTCGTCCCTGGTGATCCAGCCGTTGGTATAGGCAATCTCCTCCAGGCATGCGATTTTGCGGTGCTGGTGTGTCTCTACCGTCTTCACGAAATTGGTGGCCTCCACCAGGGACTCATGGGTTCCCGTATCCAGCCATGTGAAGCCCTGGCCTAAAAGCGTCACATCCAGCTCTCCGCTCTCCAGATAGATCCGGTTTAAGTCCGTGATCTCCAGCTCGCCTCTTGCAGAGGGCTTTAAGTTCTTGGCATACTCACCACGCGGTTGTCGTAGAAGTACAGGCCGGGGACGGCGTAACGGGACTTGGGCTTTTCCGGCTTTTCTTCAATAGAAACAGCCTTTCCGTCCTTATCGAATTCCACGATGCCGAACCGCTCCGGATCGTCCACATAATATCCGAATACAGTGGCTCCCTTTTCCCTGGCAGCCGCCTCCCTGAGACGCTTCTTTTTAAGCCCTGGCCGTGGAAGATATTGTCTCCCAGGACCATGGCCACAGAATCGTTTCCGATGAAATCTGCGCCGATGATAAAGGCCTGGGCCAGTCCGTCGGGGCTGGGCTGCACCGCATAGCTGAGGGTGATGCCGAACTGATGGCCGTCGCCTAAAAAGAGCCTCAAACCTGGGCGTATCGTCGGGGAGTGGAGATGATCAGGATATCCCGATCCCTGCGTTCATCAGAACGGAAAGGGGGATAATAGATCATTGGTTTATCATAGATGGGTAAAAGCTGTTTGGAAGTCTCCTTCGTCAGTGGATAAAGACGTGTGCCGCTGCCGCCGGCAAGAATGATACCTTTCATATCTGTTCTCCTTCTTTTTCTGCTGTTATAGTCCGTTTTGCAAAAGGGGCGTCCGCCGCACAGCATGATCCCGCCTGCGGCCGGAAAAGGACGCACCTTCCCCGTATATATGGCGTCATTATAGCATAAAACCCAAGTGATTGAAAGGCCGGATGTTACAAACCTATTGGATTATCTTTAAAAAATTTCTTTAAATCCTTCTGATTTTCCTGGGATTCAGATGTTCATAGAAAAAAGGCCCGGTTCAGTTCCAGGGCCTCCTCCATGGTATTTTTCCATCCGTAACGCTTCAGATCCGTCTTCCATCCCTTAGGGGTCCACAGCACCTCCACGCCTTCCTCCCGCAAAAGAGAAAGCACTGGAGATCCATGGACGCAAAATGAGAAGCCCCGCTTAGGATCCCGGCGGCGTTCACCACCCGGTGGGCCGGCACGTCCTCTCCTGCCAGCCCTTTTTTCAAAGCGTATCCCACCTGTCTGGGTTCCCCGGCTTCCCGCAGAGCAGGGCGATCTGGCCATAGGTGGCCACCCTCCCTCTGGGGATCCGGCTGCAGGCCAGACCGATGCGGCGGTAAATATCCATATCCATTTTTTAATTCTCGTTCATTTTTCGCCAGCTTGGCCGCCTGGTCTGCGGCGATCAGGCTGTCGATCAGCTCCTGGAGATCGCCGTCCATGATGGAGTCGATCTTATAAAGGGTCAGCTTGATCCGGTGGTCCGTCACGCGGCCCTGGGGGAAGTTGTAGGTGCGGATCTTCTCCGAGCGGTCGCCGGTGCCGATCTGGCTGCGGCGTGCCTCGGCCTCCTCATTCTGGCGTTTTTCCAGCTCGATGTCATAGAGCTTGGAGCGCAGGAGGCGGAAGGCCTTCTCCCTTATTCTGAAGCTGGGATTTCTCCGTCTGGCTGTAGATTACGATTCCTGTGGGAATATGGGTCAGACGCACCGCGGAGTCCGTGGTGTTGACGCACTGGCCGCCGTTTCCGGAGGCGCGCATCACGTCGATGCGGATATCCTTTTCATCGATGACCACGTCAAACTCCTCGGCCTCCGGCATGATCGCCACAGTGGCCGTGGAAGTATGGATTCGTCCGCCGGCCTCTGTCTCAGGCACACGCTGCACCCTATCCACGCCGCTCTCGTATTTCAGCTTGGAGTATGCGCCCTGGCCAGTGATCATGAATTCCACTTCCTTCATGCCGCCGATGCCGCTCTCGCTGACGTTGATCAGCTCCACCTTCCAGCGCTGGCGCTCTGCGTAATGGACATACATCCGGTACAGCTCGGGAAGCGAACAGGGCCGCCTCGTCTCCGCCTGCACCCGCACGGATCTCCACGATAACGTTCTTGTCATCGTTGGGGTCCTTGGGCAGCAGCAGGATCTTCAGCTGCTGCTCCAGCTCCTCGATCCTTTTTTTCGCGTCGGAAAGCTCTTCCTTGGCCATCTCGCGCATCTCCTCGTCGCTCTCCTCCTCCAGCATCGCCAGGGAGTCCTCCCCGTCCTGCTTTGCCTGCTTATATTCCTTATATGTCTCCACCAGCGGCGTCAGATCCGACTGTTCCTTCATCAGCTTCCGGAATCTTTTCTGATCCTCTGCCACGGACGGATTGTTTAACTCAAACATCAGCTCTTCGTAATGCTTAACAATGTCTTCCAAACGGTCGAACATAGGAAACCTCCTTCTTTATTTCCGGATCTGCCCCAGCCACGTTCCGCGCACTACCCGGTCCATGCCCGCCAGATCCTTTATCACCTTTGTATCCTGAAATCCATGGGACTCTAAAAGCGACTTCACCGCCGCCCCTGGTCGTGACCCGTCTCAAAATAAACGGAACCGTCCTGGTTTAAGAAATCCCCGCATTGCTCCGCCAGGATCCTGTAAAAATACAGGCCGTCCTCTTTCCGTCTAAAAGGCTCCCCAGAGGCTCATGGTCACGCACCTCCGGCTCCAGGCCCCGGATCACCCTCACTGGGGATATAGGGCGGATTGGAAACGATCACATCGAACATGTCCCTTCCCGGCTCAAAGGCAGCGAACATATCGCTCTGGCGAAACTCCACCGGATACGTTCCGGCGTTTTTTTTCTGCCACCTCCAGGGCCTCGGGAGAAATGTCTGCCGCTGCCACCCGGGCGTATCCGCCCAGGGCCTTTAAGCTGACGGCGATGCAGCCGGAGCCGGTACACATATCCAGCACAGAAATATTTCTGTTTTTCTGCTCATTTAACACAGTTTCCACCAGCGTCTCCGTATCCTGCCTGGGGATCAGCACATGGGCATTGACAAAAACTCCATGCCCATGAATTCCTGTGTGCCCAGGATATGCTGGAGGGGCACCCGGCCGGAACGCCGCTCCAGGCCGTCCTCATAGGCCTTAAGCGCCTCATCCCCCGGCGCCGCCTCCTCCTTTGCATCCAGGAAATACCTGGCCCGGCTCATGGAAAATGCCTGTTCAAACAAATACCAGGCGTCCAGCTCATACTCCTGGATCCCGGCCTTCTTTAAGCGCTCCTGGCCCTGTTTTAACAGCTCCCCAGGTCATGCCAGTTTCTCCTGCTCTTCAAAATACCCGGCCGGATACGTTTCCGGAAAGTTCTCCTCCAGGTATTTCTTCCAGTCGAACACTTCCTCCACAGCGGCGATGGCCACCTGGATCATGGAATCGTCCGGCTCCTTGGTGGTCAGTCCCTGCATCCACATGCCGGGGCGGCTTATGATGTCCATGATCTTTGAATTGCTGGTGCCTGCCAGCCGCAGCACCTCATAGGACACGCCCGCGATCACCGGGATCAGTACGATCCGGCTGACGATCCGGGCCAGATGGTGTCCACCCGGACCACCATAAAAAACAGAATGCTGATGACCATAACGATCATAATAAAGCTGGTTCCGCAGCGCTTGTGCTCCTTGGAGCTCTTCCGGACGTTTTCCACATTTAATACCAGCCCGTTCTCCAGGCAGTTGATGCATTTGTGCTCGGAGCCATAAAATGGATTGTTTGCAGATACCGCAAGGTAGTACATGCTGAGTGCAAAGATCACCGCAATGTACCGAGCATCCCGCTTTATTCTTCCATAAATCAACAACGGAACCGGAGTTGCAAAAGAACCTCCCATCGCCAGGCTGTCATGTAATCTTTCAGATATTTGATGTGTAATCCATGGAATTGACCAGCCGGTATGTGCATTCACAAACGGAAACATACGTGTCAGATAAATTCCAAGCTGATGCACATCCGTGATCGTAAAATGGCACAAACAGTAACAGATAGACATGTCCGATCATTTCTTTTGCTTTTCTGTAAAATGGAAGCAAAAAACAATTTTTCCAGAAATAAAGCCCCGAGCGGCCGCCCCAGATCCAGAAATTATACCCTGCCCCGTGCCACAGTGCGGTCAGTATCCATACAGCAACAAAAAGGTTGAACATCGTCCGCAGTCTGCCTTTCCGGCTTCCTCCGAGCGGAATGTATACATAATGCGCGGAACCACCATCCCAGGTAATGTGCCAGCGGCGCCAGAACTCCATGTCGATTTTTGAGATATATGAAAACGGGAAGTTTACCGAATCTGAAATCTAACATTTTTTCGAGAGTCCGATCGCCATCATCGAATATCCTGAAATCAAAATACAAGCAATACGTAACTGAACGAAGTACAACAAAATGA
>VOFJ01001603.1_pt1 | contig 20884 bp, 33 predicted proteins | sample 5384081 | NCBI WGS metagenome assembly VOFJ01 (sample SAMN12384729, study PRJNA508395) | human gut metagenome | isolation source: healthy gut I | host: Homo sapiens | reverse complement strand
GACTGGTGGCGCTGGTTGACATAATCGCTGACGGTGGGATATAACATCACGGATAGACCCACGAGAAAGATCAGGATTAAAAATTATGGTACTGCGGTTCTTTTTTCATGGGCTACTCCCCTAATGTTATCAGGATATTTTTTTTGCTTTGGGGTTTGGTTTAGCGCTTGTTCTCCATCCGCTTCTTGGTCACCAGCAGGACCACCGCCACAGCCATCAGCCCGCCGCCAACGACGTAGAAGACCGTGGTGCCCATGCCGCCGGTGGAGGGCAGCACTGTACCGGACTTGTTGATAACATTCGTCGTCAGTGCGCCAGTACCCTTATCCGGAGTGAATGTAATCTCTCCGGATGTAGCGTTGCCAGTGAAAAGTAGAGATAAGATCGCTGCGGACACCCTCACCATTCCATTCAGTTGCATGAGTAGCAGCAACCGTAAAGGTGATCGGGTCAATGGTATTGTAGCCTTCCGGAGTCTTAGTCTCAGTCAGCGTATATTCACCGTCATCCAGACCTTTAAACGTAAACTGTTTGCCATCCGGAGACTTCACAACAGCAATGTTCTTCGTTGTGCCATCTTTCAACTTTTTGGTCAGAGTAAATTCTGCACCTTTCAGCTTATTGTTCTCTCCAACAGAGTTTGCATACTTGTTGACAACGACCTGATAGGTAAAGACAACAACATTGTCCCAAACCGTCTTATCTTTAGAACTCGTATCTCTGGGGTTGTTAGAATACTCGAGTTGTGCCTTATTGAGGTTGCCGTCGCCACCAATCACAGCATTATCATTCAGCGTAGAAGTATACTCCACACGAATCTTGCTGCCAGCATGGACAGCTTCAATATCTTTCAGATTACTGAAAAACAACTTCAAACGAGCAATTATCGTCAGGAGTCGTCTTGACCTCAAAGTGATTCTTGATTTCAGCATTATCAACATAAACCTTGACAGAATCGCTGTTAAATGTCAGGCCAGCTTCTTCCTTATCGTGGAATGCAAAGTAGTAACTGGTATACTCTGCATCATAGTCAGCCGGAACCGTACCCTCCAGCTTGAACGGGATTTTATCGCCAATATCATGGTCTGCAACATCCTGCCAACCGCCGAAATCATTATCCGTGGTGTCGTTCTTATCTTTCAGTTTTTCTCAAAACCCGGGACATGGGGAATTTTTGGCTTTGATGAGAACATTGCCAACAACCTCAGCAATATAAGTGTTTCCGGAGATACCCGTAGTTGTATCTTTAAACAGGTAATAGCCAGCGGCAACCTGAATAGGCTTGCTTTCCGAGACTGTGTCCATGCCATTTTCACTCAAATTAGCATACTGCTCAATCACAGCCAGCTTATCTTCGTCTGACTTGCCTGCAACCGCAGCCAGTTGATTTAACACGTCCTCACTAACTTTACTGCCGACATTGGCACCCTCGCGGCTATTGCTGTTCTTGCCCCACTTAATATTGGACAGCTTTGCCATCACTGCTATAATCACCCGTAAAAATCTGGTAAACCTGGTATGTATGATTACTTCCCTCCGGGACAGAAATTGTATACTGATTTGCTCCATTCGCAAACGCCGGGACGGCCATGGCCAGCACCAACGCAAACGCTGCAAGCAGCGCCAACATGCGTTTTACTTTTTTCATATTTCTTTACTACCTTTCTTACGTCCCCTCTCTGAAGACGCCAGAGGGGATTTATTTTCCTACGTTCGGTTTGTTGCCGGGGTCAGAGCTGCAGGAGTCACTCTTCCCCCCTTTTCCGCTTGCGCCTGGAGTTATATCCACACAGCACCGCGGCCAGCGCAATGGCCGCGCCGCCTGCCGTGTAAGGAACCGTGCCGCCCGGGGAGCCGGTGGAGGGGAGCCTCGTAGGTGGGGGCCTTGGAGGCCGTATTGATCACCTTGATGGTTCCGCCGGGAGCAACTCCGTTTCTGTTGTTATCCTCATAAGATACCTCAAAACCATCCACTTCTGGCGTTTCTACCACATAGTAAAGCCCATCCGGATCAAGTCCGGTAAATGTATGGCTCCACTCCTTTGCTGCGGTTAGATCAACCGAATCTTCTACTTTTGTATCCGGTACTTCACCTGTTCCTTTTTTCCAAAGCTGAACCGTCACTTTATCCGGCAGACTATCTGGCAACGGAGCTTCGTTTGTGCCCTGCCAGTACTTCCGGACGGTCAGGCTTGTGGGGGCGCTGCCGGTTTGTAATGGTTACTTTATCGCCGTTGGTATAGCCATATTGGATATGCTCTCCATCACGATTTGTATAAGTCGTACGGTACAGGTTGCTCAGTTCCTGTTCTATGACATAATACTTATACTGATCGTCCAGCTGAGTGAATGTCGCTTTCCAGTGGTTTTTGCTTCATTCAGCGGAACTGTTTCCACAAGATTGTCGGAGGTCAGGTGCTCATTGCTGAATTTTTCACTTGCCGGATAGCGATAAATATCCACCTTGATTTCTGTTATACCGTCTGGCGCTGTACTCAATACATTTCCAGCTGCATCTTTCCAGATCTTTTCAATGTCGAGTTTCTTTGCTGCATTTGTCACTTTCAGCTCATAACTCTTGCCATGCACATAATAAAGAATGTTCTCTCGTTCATCCTTTGTCATGCTGCCAACAAGGTCTGTTTCTTTACTTGCACCAGTTGCAGCCTTATAAGCCTCCTTTTCATTGCCGTTCGTATCGTCCTTGCCCTGAGCCAGCCAGATAAAATAATACGGTGTTCCACTGTTCACATATCCATCCAGCGACTTTGTTTCTACCAGTTTGTAGAGCGTATTTGTCTGCAGACTGGCAACATCATAACTTGCCTCTGCACCAGGCGTCATCAGAATGGTTCCATCTGCCCGTGTTGCGTAAGGGTACCGCCTACATTCTCAAATACTTTGCTCGTACTATTGTACTTATAAAGCTCAAATTCCACGCCAGGAAGTACTTTCTGCTCATCGTTTGCTGCAACTTTCAGCACTCGAATCTGACCAGCTGTCGATGCACTGGCACCTGCATTCACATGGTTATACTGAACTCCATCCGATGATTGCCAGGCTGCACCAACGGTTGCCTGATTTTTCAGCGTAATCTGCGTTGCATTCGCCTTGGATGTATCCAGCTCATAAACATATTCCAATTTGTAATGCACGGCATCTGGGACTTTGATCTTGATCACATATTTTTGTTTCTTCTGCGTTTATTTTTTTTTAGACGATGTTGTCATCTCTGTGATCTGCTCTTCTGTTTGCGTACCATTTGCGTCTACCCGATACAGCTTAACAGAATCACGGTCCAATTTTGCAGTCGCTCTCTTGGGGACTGTAAAATCATCTTCAAAATCAAGATATGCCTCTTTGGGATTCAGCTTTTTGCGCCTGCGGGTTGATATCCACAACATATTTGACGGTCGAGTTGCCATCCTTGTATTCACTCGACTTGGTCAAATAGGTGCTGTCTCTTTTTACGACCGCTGTTGCTGTTGCGTCAGCTACACCCTCCCAGCTTGCTGTGTTTACATACGGTTTTTCGGATTCTATGAGCGTACCCCAAAAATCCGGGTCATCCACTTTTACACAATAAGCAATGGCAATCCGGTTTTTCTTCTTATCCGTCTGCTTTTCAAGGTTCTGCTTGACATTGCTCAGCGTAAAAGTGATCACCTGTTGGTCGTTGACATCCGTCGTCGTTTTTGCGGTAAAGTTTTCAGCCGGATATTTTACAGAGTCATCAACAGAAATGCTTTTTTTGCTTGTCACTCTCTTCTGCATAAAAAAGCATACGGGCTCTGCGCTGTATCCAGCACCATTCCCTTGGGCAATGTATCATTGATCCGAATGGTGTCCTGGCTGCCATCTACTTCCAGCCAAAGCTTGTACCAGATGGTTGTCCCAGACTCTTTATAATCAAATTTTCCATCCTGGCCAGGGGCCATAAAATAGTGACCGCTTCCCGTACTACTATCGTTACTCACCATTTTTTCCAGAGTGTTTTTTCCGGGTTCTTTCTGGTAAAAATAGGTGCCCTGTGCCGTGCTGCCAAAGGGAGGCAATTCTATTGTAGATCTCCCACTGCTTGCCGTCATCCATCGTCATTCCTGTCGTATCGATGTACGAGCTATAGCCAGTATATCCAATGTAACCAACATTCAGTTTCCAGACATTGCCTTCAGTCGAATTGGTAAAATCTACTCTTATTTTGAAAGCACGTACTTTGTCATTGTCTGCCGTCGCAAGTGTTTCGCCTGTCACACCCTTTCCATCTGCATTTACAGTATAATTCTGATACATTTCGTAGGTAATTTTAATTCCCTTTGATGCAGCCCATGAAACGTCTTTGTCAGAATTACCATTTTCTGTTGTGTAGAATTTTGATAATACTATTCAGCTGCTGTTGCAATTCTCCGTAGAGCGCATAGTGGTCCGCTTTCGCGGTGCCTTTGGTCACAGGAACAAACCAGTCCCACACTTCAAACGATTTTCCATCCCAATTCGTCGGAGTAGCTACTGTAAAGAACCACCTTGGTGCTTTCTTTAAATTATTGTTTCCTGCTACATCTTCAAGCTTTTGATTTGCATTTGCTCCGGGGCCTTTTCCAACATATGTTCCGCGTGCGTTCACTTTTGTCGGTGCGTCAACGCTCTCACGATCTTGGTTTTTTTGAAATCGTTGCCTTGTTGTCAACTTTTTCCCCCACCGCATTGGTATAATAAATGAATTTATAGTACTTTTTGGTGGAATTTGCTCCAAACTTATATGTGAAACCTGCATTATTTTCCTTGTGGTCACTTTCTCTTCCGTCTGCAGCTCCATGCTGTTTTCCTTGTCACCTGCATAGATTTCTACCGTACCAAGAATTTTTTACAACCGGATGTTCCAAGTGTATCTTACACCACATAGTCTTTCAGGTCAAATGGATAGGGATTCCGGACCAGCACTTCCCACCTGATTTGGCCAGTAATGGGATCATAACTACCCGATTTTTGCAGACGAGCCTGGTAAGTTGTATTCCACCAAGAGGGGTCTGTCCAACCGCCATTTTCATACTTTGCTTTGGCACAGTTTTCAAAGGAACCAGACAGCTTCTCATCTTTGCATTTTATTTTATCGAGCTTATATTTATATTTCAGGACATAATATTCCCCTGCTTCCAGTTTGTCCAGTCCTGTAACCTGAAAACTCTGTGCAGTTTGCGAGTTAAGTTCACTGCTCTCAAATTTCAGCTTTTTCATTTTCTTTCAGTGTACTGGACGATTGCAGCGTTCCATTCGCAGCATATTTTTTTCCAGAACAAAAAGATTTCTTATCGTAATCACCTTTGATATCTTTCGTGGGATTTACGATATCCTGAATATCAACTGTTCCATGCGTACCTTTCTTTCGTCGATACTTTGACCTCGAACTGAATGTACGGATTCCCGCCGTCATCATACTGGAACTGCGCTTTTATCAGCGCTGCTCTTCTGAACCGAAATATCAGACTGCTTTTTACGGTAATAGTAGTCCCAACACCCGGGAAAGTTATCGTCTCTTTGTCCTGGTCTCCCTGCACTTCTGCCGTTGCGGTCAGCCAGAAATCCACATCGTAGCCAGCATCGTCTGCAGCATCGATTTTCTCCCCGGTCAAAGACAAAACTTGCCTTGCCATCCTCCGTGATTGAAAGTTTGCCGATCTCAACTGTTTTTATCGTTTCTCCTTTTTTCATTTTTACAAGAGCCGTAATCGGGCGGTCAGAAACTGCTGCTGGAAGCTTCAGACCAATATCCCAGGTCACTGTATTGCTGTCTGCACCTGCAAAATAACTGCTCTTGATCTTAAACTTGCCCTCAATTTTTTACAGAGTCGCCCTCTGTAAATTCGTAACCATCTTCAATTGGGCCATAATCATTATTTCCGCTGCCCGTCTTTTTTTCAATGCTGTGATCGTCGGGTTCAGTGTTGCTAAATCTACCGGAGTACCTGTAACCACTACGTCAAGGCTCTCCATTCCCTGCTCTCCATCCATCAAATCGCTGATACCATACCCCTCCGCGGCATTGACGGACACAAAGCTGGTGACATCGCTCAGGGCAACTTCCACCTCGGCCACCTGGTCGATGGTGGTCTCGCCGTCGGACTCGCAGCCGGTGGCGACATCGCCGGAAATGACGGTGAGGGCCGTGGTCAGATCGGTCTCCTCGTCCACCGCCGCGTCGGACACCACGCCAATGGTCTCGCGGCCCTCGGCATTTTTGTACATGACGATATCACCCGGCAGGATGGAGGCAAACTCCTGCGGGTCATCGGTATAATATTCAGAGTTCATGCGGGCAAGCTCGCCACGCAGGGCGCTGATGCTGGCGTACTGGGGGATGATATCCTGCCGGCACGCCCGCGTGGTACAGGCAGTAGGCCACAAGGTGCTGTCCCAGTCGGCATACACCATGGGCTTGTCCTTATAATACTGGTCGGCATACATGGTGTAGCCGTTGCCGTCCTCGTCCACGTCGGCCTTGCTCTCGGTATAGCCGAGCTGGCTCTGGGCCACGAGCACCATGTCCTGGGCCCAATCCACGCTGGTGCGGTCTGGGGTCTTGGCGTCGTACTCCGCGTCGATCTCGGCGTTGGGGTTGACGAGGCAGGCGGCAGTATGCTCGTGCTCTTCCTTGCCGCAGATCAGCACCTTGCCATAGCACTCGGCGGTGTGGTGGTGGACGGTATAGCCCGTGTCGATCTCAGCGTCCGTTTCGGGTTTGGTGGCTTCTTTTTCGGGTTCCGGGTCGGCTGCTGTCTCAGATTCCCCGGCAAAATCGCTCTCCTCCGCGCTGTTTTCGTCCATGTCGTACAGAGCGGCACCGTCATCCGTTTTCTCCGGCTCGCCCTCTTTCCTGGCCGCAGACCAGAACCCTCTTCGAGGGTATAGCAGTCGTCGGTATGCTCATGCTCGGTGCAGAGCAGTTCGCCGGTCTCCTGGTCGTAACAATAATCCTGATGGACGTGGTCGCTCTCGATGCCGCAGGTCAGCACCTCTTTTTTCCTCGTAGCAATCCGAGGTGTGGTGGTGCAGCACCACTTCCGGCTCCGGCTCTTCCTGCGTGGCGGGCTCACTTTCCGGCTCGCTCCCGGCTTCGTCCCAGTCCGCAGCGCTGGAGTCACCGTCCCCTGCGTCATCAGCCGAGTCCATCGTTTCTTCGATGATTTCGCCCTCTTCATAGCCGCAGATAGGCTCGGTGCCCTCGATGTAGCAATCGTCGGTATGCTTGTGTTCTTCTTTCCCGCAGTAATAGCGCGTGTCATCGGCGGCAAGCGCGATGCCATCCTGATGCAGCCGCCAGCTGACGCTCATGGCGGTCAGCATCGCCAGCACCAGAACCATTGCCACCGAAACGCCGGGCCAAATGACGCTGCCGCTGGACGTTCTGAATGGCTTCCTGGAAGCGATTCTTCATTTCCATAATGGATTCCTTTCCTCAGTGGATCAACGAAAAACCGGACAAGGGCCAGACGCGTAAAAAAGACCTTGCCCACGATTTGACTTTTTCGACACAGCCGATCACCGTACTCCGGCTGTCGATGGAGGTGACGCGGTGGTCGCCCAGCACAAAATACCGGTTCTCCGGCACCTGATAAGGGAACCGGATGTCACATTCGCCCAGTGCCAGCTCGTCCACATAAGGCTCGTCCAGCACCTCTCCATTGACGCTCACGACACCTTTGGTGTCGATGGAGATGACATCGCCCGGCCCGCCGATGATTCGCTTGAGCAGCAGCTTGTTCTGCCAGTAGAAGCCACACAAGTCGCCCGTCTTCCAATCGTCCGTTTTTACCAGCAGGATCACGTCCCGGTCCTCCAACGTTGGGTTCATGCTATCGCCGGACACCTGCAGCAGCACAGGCAGCAGCAGCGTGGCCAGCAGCACCGCAATGGCCGCCACCACGATCAGGGTGCTCACCGTACCGCGCAGCACCCGCCAGAAACGCCGCCGCTCGGTCAGGCGCTCCCGTTCCGCATCCACCCGCCGCAAAGCCTCGGTGTCCTGCGGTGTTTCCTCCTGCCGGAGCGTGTCGATGACGTCGATCAGCTCCGTGCGGCTCATCCGCCGCAATTTCCGCTCTGACATAATTCCTCCGCAAAGTCTTCTGCAAGGCTTTGTCTTTCATTCCATTCCCAATTTATCTCAATCGCCGTCCTCTGCAAAGCGCGGCACAATCCACGAAAAACATTTTCGTTCTTTTTCCACGAAAAAATTTTATAAAGATAAGTGATACATATACCATGTATAGCACCAATATTTCCTGTTTTCAATCAATTTTCCTAAGATTCTTTGCCACGATTCCTGCTTTTCATGATTTATTCCTTTTGCAAAACATCTTTTTTTTTGTATTTTTACACACAAAAAGAGCACCCCAGGGCAGGAAACCCGGGTGCTCTTTTGATTACACAGTGTTGAACCGCGCGTTTTATTTACTTCTTGGTGCTTCCCATATCGGGGACGAAGCTATTGATCTTCTTGACGGTGTCCACGATGGTGACCACGTTGTTGATGATGGAGCTGCCGGCGGAGAAGACACGGGCAATGTAATTGAACAGGGTGCCGATATCCTTGAACATCTGCCAGCCGGTGGTTTCACCACCAACCAGATAGGTCATCTCCTCTGCATCAATGGCTGCGTAATTGGCGGGCATTTTGAGTTCATAGTTCGTCATAGTAATTTTCCTTTCTTCAGTAAACTCAATAGAAAAGCAAATTCATCAGGAACCCTGTGCGGCGACCACGGTAACCACGACAGCGACCACCGTTGTGACCACCAACACCGTGCCGAGGTTGTCTTTCAGCTTCCAGCTCTTCTCTGTGTCAGCGGCTGCCGGTGCTGTCGTCGTTGTCTTGGCTGCAGTGGCTGTGGCTGTGTTCTTTTGGCCGTCGGCGTCCAGTGCGCGTAGATGGTGGTATCGTCCTTGAAGTTGTATCGCGTGGTGATCTTGGTGCCGCCCACCACATCGTCGTACCAGCCATCAAACTTATAGCCCTCCATGGTGGGGGTGGGCGTACTGGTCAGCCGGTAATTGGAGCCGTACTTGTAAGCATACAGCTGCATGACATCACATGTACCGCCCTGTGCTTCCAAGTAGACGTTGTAATAGCTTGCGTCCGCCGCAAACGCCATGGGCACCAGGTTGCAGCACAGTGCCAGCGTCAGTACGCAGAGCACGAGCTTTTTCCAAAGCTGCTTCATAGACCGCGTCCTCTCTTTCCAAGCGTATTTCCCCGGGCGCTTTCCGGTGTTCCGGGAGCGGCACGTTCCACCCAGCCGCCGGGCGGTTTTCCAGCGCTCTCCCATGGAACAATTATGAATCGGAACTGGTGCCTTGTCAAGCCCGGATCGCAAAATCGAGGTGGGAATTTTTATGGCATTTTCCGTCATTTTCCGCGTTCCCGGACAGATGTCGCGTTTCCGCGGCCATTTCCCGCCGGTTTCCCCGTTTTTGCGCCCCTCTCTGCCGTGCAGGAAACAGCATGGAGGAAAAGCTCACAGCCGGTTCTTTTTTTCATCAGAAATATTTTACCAGAAATGCCCGTGTCCGCGCAAGTGTCCAAATGGACACAAATCACAGATTTGCGCCTGTTTTATTGGGTTCTGCACAAAGCCGCCCACAAAAGTTCGTGAAGAACGCACAAAAAAAACACGGCATAAAAAAATCCACCGCAGCCGGGCAGGCCCTCGGCGTACTTGTTGGTCAGGATGCTGCCCATGGCCGCCATGACGGCAGGTGAGACGATACAACTTCCCCATCCCTGAGATGTTTCTTTCCCAAAAGCGCGGCCCCGCATTGGGCCGGACGGCTTTTTTTCTATGATAACAAAATGCCAGCCCAACCGCAATTTCGACAAAAAACGCTTGCTTTTTTGAGCCCGCATTGCTTATTATATTCCTATAAAAATGCTGGGTGGTTTTTGTGCAGATCGTCTGCATGGGCACCGCCCGAAGAACGGAGGAAGCCGCATGACCCTTTTGCGGAAGAGAAACAGGTTCAGCGCAAAGCGGGCATTGCGGCCCGCCGGGCACTGGCACCGGAAACCCCGTGCCGCTGCCAATGCAGCTCTCTGCGCCCGGCTGGCGGCGCTCCCCTGCTTCCGGCAGGCCCGGACCATCCTGCTTTACGCAGCCTTTGGCGGCGAGGCCGATCTGGCCACCCTGGCCGAGACGGCCCGGGGCCTGGGCAAAACGCTGGCCTATCCCGTCTGCAGGGAAAATTTCAGCCTGACCGCGGCTGTGCCCGGCGAGGATGGCTGGGAGACAGGGGCCTACGGCATCCGCACCCCCATCCTGAGCCGGGCAGAGATCCTGCCGCCGGAGGCACTGGATCTGATTTTAGTGCCCTGCACCGCATTCGACGCCGCCTGCGGCCGGGTGGGGATGGGGAAAGGCTACTACGACCGCTACCTGCCCCGCTGCACCCGTGCGGTGAAGCTGGGCATTGCGTTTGAAGCACAGCGCGTCCCCCATGCCGCTCTGGACGAACACGACCAGCGGCTGGACGCGTTCATCACCGAGGGAGGAGTCTATCGTGGAACTGACAAAATCGAGCTGTGAGGGCTTTTTGGAGAGCCTTGCCAGCAAAGCCCCGGCCCCGGGCGGCGGCGGTGCAGCGGCCCTTGTGGGCGCGGCAGGCGTGGCGCTGGGCAACATGGTGGGCTCCTTGACCGTGGGCAAGAAAAAGTACGCGGCGGTGGAGGCGGATGTCCGAGCCCTGAATGCCCGGGCGGAAGTCCTGCGCAGGCGGCTGGAAGCGCTGGTGCAGGCCGACGCCGAGGCGTTCCTGCCGCTGGCTGCCGCCTACGGCCTGCCCAAAGAGACGCCGGAACAGCAGGCCCATAAAGGCCGCGGTGCTGGAAAGCAGGCGCTGGACGGGGCCTGTGGCGTGCCTCTGGAGATCATGGAAGCCTGCTGTGAGGGCATTGCGCTGGCGCAGGAGTACGCCGCCAAGGGCAGCGCGCTGGCCGTCTCCCGACGCCGGGTGTGCGGCGCTGTTCTGCAAGGCTGCCTTACAGGCTTCGGGCCTGAATGTCTCCATCAATACCAAACTGATGGCAGACCGCGCCCACGCCGAGGCCCTGAACGCCAAGGCAGACGCACTGCTGGCACAGTACGTCCCGCTGGCCGATACGCTCTACGAAAAAATGGCAACACAATTGAGAGGGGAAGTTTAAATGGCAACGATCTTGAAAGGCGCGCCTGTGGTGGCCGCCATGAACGAAGCAAACGCCGCCCGCTGTGCGGCATTGGCCGCCAAAGGCATCACCCCTGCCCTGGCCGTGGTCCGGGTGGGCGAGCGGGAGGACGACCTCTCCTATGAGCGGGGCGTCCTGACCCGCTGCGGCAAGGTGGGCGTAGCCGTCCGGCAGTTTTTGCTGCCCGCCGATGCCACTCAGGACGCCCTGCTGGAAGTCATTGAAAAAAATCAACGCGGACAAGTCCATTCACGGCTGTCTGCTCTTCCGCCCGCTGCCCAAGCAGTTTGATGACCGCACCATCCGCGCCGCACTGGCCCCGGAAAAGGACATCGACGGCATCACCGACGGCTCGCTGGCCGGGGTCTTCACCAACACGGCGCTCGGCTACCCGCCCTGCACCGCCCAGGCCTGCCTGGAAATTCTGAAGTATTACGATATCCCCCTCTCCGGCAAGCGGGCCGTGGTGGTGGGCCGCAGCCTTGTGGTGGGCAAGCCCGCCGCCATGATGCTGGACCGCGAAAACGCTACGGTCACGATCTGCAACTCCCCGCACCCAGAACCTGCCCGCCCTCTGCAAAGAGGCTGATGTGGTCGTGGTGGCCATGGGCAAGCGCGGCTTCATCGGAGCCGACTGCCTGCGGGAGGGCCAGACCGTTGTGGATGTGGGCATCCATGTGGGCGATGACGGCAAGCTCTGCGGGGACGTCCGCTTTGCCGAGGCCGAGCCCGTGGTGGAAGCCATCACCCCCGTGCCGGGCGGTGTGGGCACCGTGACCACCTCCGTGCTGGTGGGCCATGTGGTGGAAGCAGCGGAGAAGACGCTTTTATAAAAGTTTCATCTATTTATTAATTTTCAATCATAAAGCACAAAACAAAGCACAAAACGCAAAACGCGCCCGGGCGGTGAGGAACCGCCGGGCGCGTTTTGCGCTCTAGGGTTATGCCGGGAGGTAGAAAAGAAAATAGGAAAATAGGAAAAAGATAATGTCAGCTGTTACGCGGCGTTCTTTGCCGGGGCAAAGACCAGCGCTTTTTTCCGCTTGTTCTGCATCGAACGGACGATGCAGCTGAGCGTGAAGTTGATGATGAAGTAGATAACGCAGGCGGCACCGAACAGGACCATGACGTCGGAAACATTCACGGTGCCCAGACCGTTGTAGGTCGCCCGCGGCACTCAGCAGCTGGCGGATGCGGGCCATCAGCTCGATGGTGGCCACGTTTGCCAGATAAGACGAATCCTTGATGGTGGTGATGACCTGGCTCAGCAGGGTGGGCACGATGTTGCGGTATGCCTGGGGCAGCACGATGTAGAGCAGCACCTCAGCGGTGTTGAAGCCCTGTGCATAGCCGGCCTCGAACTGGCCCTTGGACACGCCGTTCAGGCCGCCGCGGACGATCTCGGCGATGACGGAGGAGTTGAACAGGATCAGAGCCAGCGCTGCCTTGAACAGAAGCTTCATCTCCACGCTGGTCAGGCCGAACATCTTGCGGGCGAAGAAGCCCGGGCAGGGGCAGGCAGAACACCACACAGATGAAGATCCAGAGCAGGTAGGGCGTGTTGCGGAACAGCTCGATGTAAGCGGCGCTCAGCCAGCCCAGGACGCGGGCCGGGCCATGCTTGCAGGGTGCGGGCCAGCGCCAGCAGAGAGCCCACGATGAGGCCCAGAAATGACGCCCAGCACCGAGATGATGCAGGTGAAGGCCACGCCGCGCAGCAGGTAGAGCATCACACCCTGCTGGGTGAGGATGGAAAGGCTTGCAGCAAGCGTCTTCATATCAGGCAGCCTCCTTCAGCTCTACCTTGGCAGCGGTCTTGAGACTCGTGTTCACGCGGCCCTTGCGCTCCTTGAGGGAAGCTTCCCAGCGGGCTGCCAGCGTGGACAGCGGGAAGCAGACCACGAAGAAGATGAGGCCGCAGACGATATAAGCGGGGGCGTATGCGCCGCCGGTGGAAGCACCGGTGACGAAGCTGTAGGTCACACTGATGAGGTCAGCGCCGCCCACGATGTAGAGGCAGGAGGTGTTCTTGAAAGAGGTTGACCACCTGGTTGACCATCGGAGGGAGCATCACGGGGATGCTCTGGGGCAGGATGATGTAGCCCATCCGCTGCAGATAGTTGAAGCCCTGCGCCTGTGCAGCCTCGAACTGGCCCTTCGGCACAGACTTTCGATGGCGGCGCGGACGACCTCGCCCATGTAAGCGCCGGTGTAAACGCCCAGTGCAATGATGCCGGTGCGGATAACGCCGAGACTCACGCCTGCAAATGCCAGCGCATAATACAGAAGCACAGCTGCAGCAGCAGCGGGGTGTTCTGGATGAACTCCACATACACACGGGCTACAAACTTCAAGATCTTATTGCCGCTGGTGGACATCAGGCCCAGCACAGCGCCAATGATGAAGGCCAGCGCCAGTGCGCAGACGGCGGTCTGTAAGGTATTGCCCAGACCCAGCAGAAAGCTCTCTTTATGGTTCCAAACCGTACTCCAAGCGTCCATCGAAAATAAACCAGACATGGCAAACGCTCCTTTCCCCTTTCTATCCCTCAATTGCAAAAGTGGTCTTTTTTAGCTCAGGCCGTTCTCCTTGATCAGGCTCTCGACCGTACCATCGGCCAGCCAGCCCTGCACCAGCTCATCGCACAGGGTGGAGAAGTCGCTGCCCTTCTTGGTGGCGATGCCGTACTCCTGCGGGCTGAACTCCGCGTCAATGTAGCTGCGGCCCTCGGTCTTGTAGATGGCGAGGATGGACTTATCGACGCAGAAGCCCTGCACTTCGCCTGCGCTCAGTGCGGTGCTGATGGCGGGATAGTCGTCGTACTGACGGAAGGAGACGCCATCCTTCCAGGTGTCGGCGTTGAAGGTGTCGGCGTCGAAGTTTGCGCCGTCCAGCACGCCCTCGTCGATCATGGCCTTGACCAGAGCACGAGCGGAGGTGGAGCCGGAGGAGACGCCCACGACCTTGTCCTTCAGGTCAGCCAGACCCTTGATGCCGGTGGAGTCCTCGACCAGAACGGAAACATAATCGGTGTAGTAGGGAGTGGTGAAATCCCAGCTCTTCTTGCGCTCCTCGGTGATGGTGAACGTTGCCAGAACGGCGTCGATGTCGCCGGAGTCCAGCAGCTCGCCGCGGGTAGCAGCGGTGACGGTGGTGAACTCGACATCCATCACCCAGATACTCGGCGATCATCTCTGCGAGGCTGTCCTCGAGGCCCTTGTACTCGCCGGTGAGGGTATCCTGGAAGCTGAAGCCCTTAACTGCGTTCTTGACGCCCACCTTCAGGACACCGCGGTCCACGATGGCCTGGGTATCCGGGCCAAAGCTGGCGGCTGCCGCGCTGGAAGCACCGGCGGTGCTGGCGGCAGTGGAAGCGGTGGAAGCAGCGGTGCTGCTGGAAGAGCCGCCGCAGGCGGCCAGCATGGAAAGGACAGCGGCCGAGCCAGCGGCCTTGACGAAGTCTGCGACGAGAGATCTTTTTCATAATCATACCACTCCTCTATGTTTTTTGTCAGCCTGGGCGGCTTTCCCTGCCCGCCCCGAAACCGGCTGCGTTTTATCAACAACGGCGGCGCACCACAATTTGTGCACCCGGCCGTGTCAACCAAAATAAGATGTTACCGGACGATCTTGCTCAGGAACTGGCGGACACGCTCGCTCTTGGGGTTGGTTGGTGAAGAAGTGCTCCGGCGTGCCCTCTTCAATGATCTGTCCGTCCGCCATAAAGACGACCCGGTCTGCCACCGAGCGGGCAAAGCCCATCTCGTGGGTGACGACCACCATCGTGATGTTTTTCTCGTGTGCCAGCCGGACCATGACGTCCAGCACTTCCTGAATGGTCTCGGGGTCCAGTGCACTGGTGGGCTCATCGAACAGGATGATCTTGGTCTGTGCGCAGAGGGCGCGTGCAATGGCGATGCGCTGCTTTTGGCCGCCGGAGAGCTGGGGCGGATAAACATCCGCCTTGTCCCGGAGGCCGACGACCTCAAGATAATGATATGCCAGCTCTTCGGCCTCTGCCTTGGTCTTGTGATGGAGCTTCATGGGGCCAGCGTCAGGTTCTTGAGCACGGTCATGTGCGGGTAGAGGTTGAACTGCTGGAACACCATGCTGATGTTCTCCCGCACGATACGGGTCTTGTTTTTTGTTGGTAAGCTCCTCCCCGTTGATATAAAACATGGCCGCTGGTAGGCTCCTCCAAAAAATTCATGCAGCGGACGGTGGTGGATTTGCCGCTGCCGGAGGGGCCGATGATGACCAGCTTCTCGCCCTTGGCCACTTCCAGGTTCACGTCTTTCAGAACGTGCAGGTCCCCAAGTATTTATCCACATGTTCCAGTTTGATCATGAAGTATTCCGCCTTTCCCTATCCTCTTTTTTGCCTGTGCACATGCACCACAGACCAGTGCGCCAGGGGGTTGTCTTTTAACATGAAAAGAAAAAAAGGCGCAGAGTGAATAAGCTTCACTCAAGCGCCTTTGCTTTCGTTAATAGAAGTATACCTGTTTTTCGTCAAACTTTCAATAAGTAAAGTGCAACAATTTACCACGTGCTCTTTTTATGCATTTTGGAAAGTTAGACAAACATCATACTTAAAATCATTCATTCAGCGGGCCAGCAGCAGCAAAAGTGCCGATGCCACCGCCTGCAGGATCAGCCAGCGGGCCACCACCTGCTCATCGCTCCAGCCCATCCGCTTGCGCACATGGTCGTGCAGCGGGGTCAGGGTGTTTTTCAGGATGCTGATGTGCAGGAAACGCTTGAAGCTGATTTTGAGGATGCCCAAACTGCCATCCACGATAAAGACCAGTGCCGCCAGCAGGAATGCGAACGGGTGATTGCTCTTGAGGGCCAGGATGGCCAGGAAGAAGCCCATGGCGCGGCTGCCCGCGTCGCCCATCAGCAGGGTGGAGGGCTTGGCGTTCATCCACAGGTAGGCCAGCAGGGCACCAATGAACACGATGCCTGCGGTGGCGTAATCCCCCAGTTCCTCCCAGTAGGCCAGCAGGAAGGTGCCGATGCTGACCACGGCAAGGCTGGCGGACAGGCCGTCCACGCCGTCGGTGCAGTTGACCACATTGATGCTGGCCCAGATCAGGACGATGATGAGGATGAGGTAGACGGCATAGGGCAGGCTGAAGCTCCAGCTCAGGAAGTTGACCTCCGTGCCGTTGCAAGTTCAGGTAGGTCACGCCCGCCACAACGGCGATGACCAGATCGATCAGGCCCTTTTTGTACTCGTTCCAGGCGGTCTCGGCGGCATCGTCAAAATAGCCGGAGAGCATGGACGCAATGAGCAGGACGGTGTAGATGACGTACTCTGCCTTAAAAGGCACCACGGCCAGCGTGACCAGCGCGATGCAGAGCACGAAGATGAGTCCGGAACCCCGGGCCTTGCCCTTGGAGAGCTCGCCGTTGACGGCAAAGGCGCGGCCATGGTCGTGGGGGAGCTTGTCGTGGAACACCGAGTCCATCAGCGCGGTCAGCGCAAATGCAAATGCAGAAAGCCCAGCGCATCCACGGTGCGCGGGTTGCCAGAAAGCAGTTGAAGCATAGTTTTTTTCCTCTTTCCCGGAGCGGCAGAGGCCGTTCCTGTTCTTTCACGGCTGGATACAAATGAAGTGTATCACGCCCGGGCCAAAAAATCAATCTCCGGGGCAATGGCTACCCCATGGGCTGATGGGTTGACATTTCTCGCCCCCCTGTCTATAATGGGAGGACAAACGCCCTTTCGAGGGTATTTTTTTTTGTCTCACAGGAAAATCGGAGAAAAAGGAGAAGACATGAAACTTTCACTTGAACAGCTTTCGGCCCGGATGCGGCAGGGTGAGACCATCCCCTCCCGCCAGACGGCCCAGGTGGCTCTGGCGCTGAGCATCCCCTCCATTCTGGAGCAGCTGGTGGTCACTGCCATGGGATACATCGATGCTGCCATGGTGGGCCACATCGGTGCAGAAGCTACTGCCGCCATCGGCATCGTCAGCTCGAGCACCTGGCTGCTCCACGGTGTTCTGGTGGGCCTGTACACTGCCCTCTCCATCCAGATCGCCCAGTATCTGGGAGCCGACCGGCAGGATGATGCCCGCAGCGTACTGCGGCAAGCCATGCTTTTCAATGTGATCCTGGGCGTGGGTGCCGCCCTCTTCGGCCTGGGCATCAGCCCCTTTCTGCCGGGGTGGCTGGGAGCTGACCCCTCCCTGCGGGCAAACGCCACAGCCTACTTTGCCATCTGGTCAACGGCGCTGCCCTTCACCATGGCCATGGGCATGTACACCTCCATCCTCCGGGCGGCAGGCAACGCCCTGATCGCCAGCCTCATCAGCGTGCTGGTCTGCGTGCTGGATGCCATCTTCAACTTTTTCCTCATCAACCCCACCCGGACGCTGTGGGGCATCATCACCGTCTGGGGTGCCGGGCTGGGTGTGCCCGGCGCAGCCCTGGGCACCGCCCTCGGCCACTGTGGTGGGCGGCCTGCTGGCTTTGGCCATCCTGCTGCTGCGGGAAAGCCCCCTCTGCATCCGGAAGCCTGCCCCCTGGAAGATTACCCGCTCCTGCCTGCGGAACCTGCTGTGGGTCGGCGGTCCTCTGGCGGGAGAACGTGCCGCCATCTCTCTGGCGCAGGTGGTGGTGGTGCGCATCGTGGCCGGCCTGGGTACCGTGGCCATTGCCGCCAACAGCCTGGCTGTCAACGCCGAGGGCTTGTGCTACATGGCGGGCTACGGCATCCAGAGCGCAGCTGTCACCCTCATCGGCCAGGCCGTGGGTGCCAACCGGAAGGATATGGCCAAGCGTTTTGCCTGGCTGTGTACCGGCCTTGGCATGGGGGTCATGGCCCTTTCCGGCGTTGGCCTGTGGATCTTTGCCCCCGCCCTGATGAGCCTTTTCACCACCGATGCGGCTGTCATCGCTCTGGGTGCTCAGGTTTTGCGCATCGAAGCCTGGGCCGAGCCCATGTTCGGTGCCTCCATCGTGGCCAGCGGTGCCATGCAGGGTGCGGGCGACAGCACCTCCTGTTTTGTGCTGAACATATTCAGCATGTGGTGCATCCGGCTGACACTGGCGTTCCTGCTGGCTCCCCGGCTGGGCCTGATGGGCGTTTGGGGTGCCATGTGCTGCGAATTAAGCATCCGGGGCCTGCTGTTCCTCATCCGGCTTGCCAGGGGCAAGTGGCTGGAAAAGGGCGCGCTGTCTTAAATCGAATCGATATAAGCAAAAAAAGAAAGGACGCTTTCGCGTCCTTTCTTTTTTTGTTCTGTCACTCACTTCCGGCCATGCAGGATGGGAGAGAGCGGCTTATAGATCAACATGCAGAGCACGGCGTCCAGCAGGCCCTTGACCAGCGTGAAGGGCAGGTTGAAGATGACGAGGCACTTCATGAGGCTGTCGGCAGAGGGCAGGATGGCCTGATACATGCCCAGGATGGCTTCCATCGGCATGTGGTAGAACTTGACGTAGGCCGGGTAGGTGATGAAGTAGTTGGACGGCACACTGAACAGGGCCATGGCCACGGCACCGGCCACTGCGCCGATGATGGCGTTCTTGCGGCTCTTGTGGTGCTTGTAGAGGTAACCGGCCAGTGCGGAGAACACCGCACCCAGCATGAAGTTGCACAGCTCACCCACCAGTGCGGTAGAGGTGCCCTTGATGACCACATGGAGCAGGTTCTTCATAAAAGCTGATGATCACACCGTACACCGGGCCAAGGGCAAAGGCACCCAGCAGAGCGGGCAGGTCGGAGAAGTCCATCTTGACGAAGGACGGGATGAGCATCGGGAGCGGGAACTCGATGAACATCAGGATAAAGGCCACCGCGCTGAGCATGGCGGCTACGGTCAGGTTGCGGGTCGTGTTTTTCTTCATGGTAATATCCTCCCGGGGCGTTCTGGCCCCAAATCAAAGATTGGAAAGCCCCTTTCGCGTGGTTCGGAACCGGGAAGACAACCAAAAACGCGCCCTGCTGCAACAAAGACTGCAACAGGGCGCGTAGACAATTCGGATTGTCTGCCGTTTCTTGCATCCGGACTATACCGTTGGCCCCGGAGTCTCACCGGGTCAGCACTCTTTGGGAGTGGTCGCGGGCTGTACCGCCAGTGGGGAATCGCACCCCGCCCTGAAACGAACTTTCTGGCCAGAGTATAACGCGGCTGCTCCGCCTTGTCAACCCCTTTTTTATTTGCCCTGCACGGGCCGGATATGGTATACTGTGGGACAGGATGTTACAATTTTTTGATACAAGGAGCTTTTTGCCATGATTTTTTACCGTTCGTGACCTCGGGTTCGAGATCGGGCCTTTTTTGCTGGAGGGCTGGTGGGCGCTGGCTGCCCGGGCTGTCTGCGCCGCTGTCATCGTTTTTGCGGGGCTTCTGGTCGGCTGGCTGCTGCGCCGGAAGATCTTTCCCGCTCTGCAGGCCCGCAGCTGGCACTTTGCCGCCACGCCCATCCTCCTGCGCAGCTTACAGAGCCCTTTGGCGCGGATGGCCTTTTACAGCGGCCTGTACCTGGCCCTGACCAGCCTGCCGTGGGCCATTCCGGGCCTGACAAAGTTTCTGTTCACGGCCTATAAGATCGCAACGACCCTCCTGCTCTGTCAGGGCCTGTACAATGCTTCTGAGGTAGCCGACCTGCTGCTGGCCTCCTGCAGCCCGGAGATCCGGAACAACAAAGACCCTGCGCTCCCTGCTGGACACCACCTACAAAGTGCTGGTCATCATTCTGGGTGTTGCCACCTGCGCGCAGATCGCCGGTTTCCCCATCGGCAGCATCGTCGCCGGTGCCGGACTGATCGGCCTGACCATTTCGCTGGCTGCGCAGGAAAGCGCCAGCAACCTGTTCAGCGGCATCGTCATCCTGCTGGACAAACCCTTCGCGGTGGGCGACTGGATCACCGTCGGCGATGTGGAGGGCGAAGTCATCGACATCAACTTCCGCTCCACCCGCATCCGCTCCATGGACCACAGCGTGGTCATTATCACCAACAGCCAGATCTGCGCCTCCACTGTCCAGAACGCGGCCCTGCGCACCATGCGGCCCTATAAGTTCACACTGGGTGTCACCTACGGCACCACCCGTGCCCAGCTGGAAAAGCTGATGGCTGACCTGCAGGCCATGCTGGACAACAGCCCTTACACCAACAAGGGAACCAACATCGTCCGGCTGACCAGCTTTGGCGATTTCCAGCATCAACATCCTCATCTCGGCCTACCTGACCACCAACATCTATGCCACCTTCCTGCAGCAGCAGAATGATCTGAACTTGAACATCATGGACGTGATGCAAACAGACGGCGTGGACTTCGCCTTCCCCTACCACCAGCGTCTACATCGAAAAAGAATTGAGCATACCAGAACGCCCCCTGTGTGCCTGCTGCGGCGCACAGGGGGCGTTCTTATGTTGTGTCATTCCCGGGTCCTGATCTCGATCGTTCTGCCGCCAAGATCCTCATAGACGCGGTGGGAGACGGAGAGCACCGTGCGGCCTGCAGACGCGCGGCGTAGAGCCTCCAGCACACGAGCCTCCGTCTCGGCATCCAGATTGGCGGTGATCTCATCCAGCAGCAGCACAGCGGGGTCTGCCGCTGCGGCCCGTGCAATGGACAGCAGCTGCCACTCGCCCTGCGAGAAGATGCCCTCGGCCCACAGACGAGTGTCGCTCAGCCCTCCGGCACGAGCC
>VOFJ01001844.1_pt1 | contig 20885 bp, 29 predicted proteins | sample 5384081 | NCBI WGS metagenome assembly VOFJ01 (sample SAMN12384729, study PRJNA508395) | human gut metagenome | isolation source: healthy gut I | host: Homo sapiens | reverse complement strand
TTCCCTCCCCAAGAATAAAAACAGTGGTCAAATCATCCAAATTTGCTCCCAACAACAATCAAACAGCAGTTTTAGTATTCTGCAAGCGAACTCTGTCATACTCAATAGTTTACAACAATTCCTCACTTTCTCCTGCCATGAATCAACCCCGCTAGAATAGTTTCTAACTCAACCAAAACAAAATATTGAATGAAATGAATTAGTTCGAAACAACTCTACCTAATATAAAGGGCTCTGGCCATGTACTGCTGGCTTGGCTGCTGTCAAAATTTAAGCCATCTCGGTTGCTACCAATCTCATACTGGCAGGACCCGGCAGGCTTGCCACTACCTGTTAAAAGAGCTTCTCAATCTTGGGGAAGAGCGAAGCCTGCCCACCACCTCTATGCATGGCTATTTGGCTTGCTAGGTTACTTTCAAAACCTTTACCGCTACTTCTGCCAAGTTATAATTGAGGGAAATGGTATACCAAGTGGCTAACCAAATTGCTTTTAACTTAAAATTAAGCCAACCTGTTCCTCAAAAGCGGTTACCCCAGCAACTACACAATACTTCACTGTCATTGCTTGGCCAACCCAACCCGTTTAAAACAGAGCTAACCCCTGGCCCAAGCCTCAGCCCAGCTATGAAATTTCACAGGGCCGGAAGAAAGCTTGGGAAGTGCATCCCATATACCCGCAAGTTAAGTTTTGGCCTCGTGGGTCATGCCAATCACACATTCCTCAGCCTGGTCACTCTCAGCCAAACTTCTAAGCGGCACAATCACAAGTCATGCTAAGAATAGCTGGCGGCTACCGCAGCTTAGCCGCAGCTTGCACAAACTGCTGAAGCAAAATTCCAGAAACCCGCCTCGGTCACCAAATGGCAAAACCAACACCTAAGAAAGGGCAATTAAGTAGTTAGCACCAATTTGAAGTTATACTGAGTACCTTTGGCAGTTTTTCAACTTCTGTTTCATACCATCGGTTACTACTGTTAGCAGCAACTTTGAGCACCCGGTTGTTGTAATGCGTTATGCCAATCATACTCTGGCCTTCACGCAGTCATATTCCTCAAGAAGGCCACCTTGTCACCAAATACCGTGGGCTTAGCTTTACCCAGTTACCACTCTTAATGTCTCTAAACAGTTACTGGCACAATTCATTGTAATTACCGCTTCCAAGTGGGGGTTGCTTCAATATAAAGGCCCACCTGTATTGCAAGGTATCTTACAATTATTACCTTACCCTGTAATGCCCTGGTTTCAGCTCTGGCCTGGCCACCATCCCGCTTTTAAAACCGAAGTCTCATCTACCCTTGGCGTGCTAAAAGTGGCAAATGGGCCGTTGAAACCCCTGGCATCCGCGGGGGGTTGCCGTGCCTAGCCCAGCCTCACAAGCAACAAGTGAAGCGGGCAATGGCCTCAGCTGTCCCAGGGAACAACTGCCACAGCTAACGTGGCAACCTCAACCAATCCGCCAGGCACCAATACAAACCCAATGCCGCAACTAAGCAACCCAGGAAGAAAGGTCAAATTTGCCTACTGCCTACTAGGAATATTTTTAAATTTGGGTTAAGGCTATACTAACAGAATATAATTAATGGGGCTATGCAAACACAATGCCTAACATACTAACGATCAAATGTGTTTTAACATTCCCCACCACCAACCAATCACCTTCTGCCCAAGTTAAACCTCGCCTAGGTTTTGGCTCCTGCCCAATACATACCAACAATTCCAACAGTAGCCTCTAGCCACAGAGGGAATTGCCTGTTGGCTTGGGGCAAACCCAAAACAAACACAGTGGCCGGCGCCAAGTTGCTTGCTTCAATATGCCACTTGTCACCCAGCCTGGCTCTAAATAAGCGCAGCAAGCGACCAGGGAATGGGGCGTGTGCAAGCACCTCCAAACTGGCAAGTTGCTAGGGGGCTTTATGCCAATCACCTCAAGCAGAGTAAAGGTTGGCATACGAGTCTCCCCCGTCTCAGTTAAGACATGCACTCCCCTCTGGCTACCCCAAAAATATAGCTACACCATGCTTAAACTTACGGAGCAATGCTGCTCACTACTTTGCTGGGTGGCAGCACAATCTCGCCAGGCTGCCACCAATCGGCAGGCTACCTAAGGCCGGTTGGTACTGGGCAAGGCACTTTTCAATCAGGCAATTTTATCAAAGAGGGGTTAAAGAAGGGTTACCTACCACCCGCCCCCTCTCTAATCCCCCGCATTTGGCCTACTACAAATGTTATAAAAAAATAAATACGTTAATAAATTAGGGGGAAACGGGCTTATATGAAACATAGGCCAAATATCATCCTTATCCAACTGGTTACCGCAACTATTAGGTTGTGCTTGGCAAAGCAAGAGCGGACACATGTGCATGTTAGTCGTTAGCTAAGCATTTAGCGCAAAGTTGGTTAACTCCTTACGTACAGCACATCTCAAAAAAAAGAAATTAAATCTCTGGCTCATCTTAGTTATCACCCAAAACTACTCCCATACCTCAAGGGTTACCAAAGGAAGAAATTCCCAAACAGCGCTAAGGCTCAACAGCCTGGTCAAGGACAGCCTCAGCAAATAAATACCTGCTCAAAAAAGCACCCTCAGGCTGTTTAGCAACCCAGCAAATTAAAGCAATGCAGTAGTGTGCTACCATCAAACCAAATCTACCAACTGGCTAACGTATACCCCAGCCAACTATGGGCTCAGTGCACCGGCTAAGTAGTGCAGGCTGGTCTCAACAGTTAGCACTCCAACACTGAGGCAGTTTTTCAGCCATAGCAACCTCACCTCCAGCTACCAGGGACCACAGCCATGTTATAAATCCCAACCCCAATACTACCATTCAAATCTTAATTCGCTCAAAACACTAGTTACTGCTCAAGCTAGTTACGCAAAGGCTTTATCAGTTACTACCTTATCAACGGCTATCTGTTTGCCAAATTTATAAAAAACAAATTTATAAATCATATAAGTTGGCGCTAATAACAGGGGCTTCATTCCCTTGGGGTTGTTTCTAAATCAATACCCTTTTTTAAAGTTATGGTTTTTATCATTATCCTTCAAATATTGCTACCAATGAAGTTTTTAATTAAATTAAAGCTTATTCATTTACAAAACCATAATGAAGGGAGCTTTTGTTATTCAGTTAATTTATAATGAATATATTATTTACAATGGTTAATCAAAAGGCTCACCAAATATTAGAATAGTTTCAATGTTAAACTCAGAAAATAGCAGACTTTTATATCTCTCACTTAGTCACATGTTTAAATGGCTCTTACCTAAACTCCAGGCTTTACCTTGCCTCAAGTAAAACAAAAATACAATCAAGTTTTATACCACTTTGGGTTATAATAACTGGTTAAATGGGCAATTCTGGTACAACCATAACTGCCAGGCTTATTATGCTGGTAATAAACACATCATTGAGTTGGCAAACTGGGGCTACAATTACCAAGCCTTCCCTTATAAAATGTGTGCAGGCTACTAAGGGTGGCCATCTAGCTCTCAAACACAAGCTACATGAGGCTGCCGCTCACATGGCCACCCTGCATAGTACTGGTTTCTACCCAAGCTATGAAAGTCACATACTCGTCGGCTTGCGTAATGGGGGTGCTGCTAGGCTCGCACCGAAAAACCCATTCATTGAGTTGCCACCATTGTACCAACCAGCGGGCAATAAGGGCTATGTACCCTGACGGGTGTTGGGCGCTGCACCGAAAGAGGCAGGCCGGGTTGGCTCTTCCAGTGAGCCTGGTGTTACCTGCCACTCCACTGGGTATAAGGTCACAGCTTTTCTGGCCAGTGAATGCAGCAGCGGTGGGCTGAAGTTAGTTTAGAAGCTCACCTAGGTTACAGCTACAATACTCTAGGGGTTGGTACCAAACGAGTTACTCAACTTTTAATCACAATACTCAAGTGCCAAACTTCACCCTTGAGGCATTTTGTTTTGGCAACAACAGCCATTTCTCTCAAACTACTACTCTGAGTAGCTTTCTAGTTATTGAAGCAGGGACCGCACGTGTACCCACACAGTGGCCCTCTCAAATCAATACCCTCACACTCAGCTCCAATCGACCTGGCTTTAGCCCAGTACCATGAAGGGCTTTGCTAGCATCAAACATCAAAAGAGCTATGCAGTATGGCGTTTCTGGTGCCTTCAGCATATTCAGTCACTTCGGGTCAAGCGCAGGAAACCGGCCTCCGCCTCGCAGTTTGCGCCTAGCAACTGCAGTAGCAGTAAATCTCAGCCTGCTTCTGCTGCGCAAATCTCCAGCCAAACGCGCTTTGGGCCACTTTCAAAATCTGTTAGTTACCACCTATAGTTTCTAATAGTTAAACGAGCAAGTGAAGTCCACCAGTGAGCCGCAACACTTTCCAGTTTTGCTATAAGTCTGAAAGCTAACACCCAGCCATTACATATATACAGCTATAACGGTTGGTCATTACTTTCTAACAGGCGTCTCCAGTTAGCCACAACCTACAAAAACCGTTAATATATAACAACAACACTTTGTTAGCTACCTTGCTCTTAGCACGCACTCGTTGCGATAACTCAATATACAGCCTGCTAATCACGTAGGCAAAACCCAATTATTTTACCATGGTAGTTATGGCTACTATAATGCCATCACTTGCCATGGGCTGCACCTCCAAACAAATTCAGCATGGTTACTCAATGGTTAGCTTAGGCTCCACCCAACGCCGGTATAATTACTTCCTTATTTAGCGTATACACCCTACTTCTACCAATTATTTATTTCACATATCTCTCAACACCTTACCAATATTCAGTACTGGGGTTATATAGGTTTGCCGTAGGTATGGTTAGTATTAAGTAATGGTTGGCTGCTATATCGAAGTTCCCAAACATTTAACCCATTATAATTGGTACAAAGTTAGGCTGGCTCAAAACTTTAGCAACAATTTCAAGCCCTATTACGCATAACCTAAGTCACAATGCCTACTTTTATTGATGGCTGAATTTGTCATCAACAAAAACGTTAAACTTCATTCCTTTGCGCAATACTGGCTGCAGCATTTATGCCTCAAGCTACCTCAATACATTCTTTAAATCCCTTTGCCAAGAAAATCAAAGAAGTGAAGCTCATCTGTTATGCCCCAACTATATTCCCTTCATATACCTGGCTCAACACCTTCCTTGCCCAATTATATCATTGAAGTAGCACCGTATACCCAGCGAAGGAAGCCAAAGTTCCTCATGCTAAGCATTGCTTCTCTTCTCAAAGAAGCATACGTTATAAACCCGTCATTATCAAAAGGAACTGTTATAAATCGATTATTAACGTCGGCAGGTAAAAACAGATTATCGGCTTCGGTACTGATAGGTGCAATATAATTGCTTGATATAATCGAATTGTCCGGAGACTGCAATATTACATCGGTAAGAAAGTAATCTTGTCCGTCATATAAATAAAAAATTTTGATAGACTATGGGGTTATCCGAATTTTCACTGCCGGTATATTCAATGGTAAATTTCCGGCCTTACCCACTTCATCAACAATATCCTCTTGTTTTATTTTTACAGAATTATACGAAGAAGCATCCAAAAAGTACATCCCCATTTTTAAACTTTATTTTGACATCTTTTAAGCACTGTCACACCTTCTTTTTACGAATTCCGCTCGTTTTGTCTCATCATCAAACTTAATATTCCACTTTCCAAAACTCATCTCAGAAATGGTCGCATTTGCAATAAAAGGTATAATACACAAAAAGAATAAAACTGTCAGCTTTTTCATGATATATCATATTTTAATTGACTCTCATAGATTGTTATTCAGATTCTTTATCCAATGAATCCAAAACGGTCAGCATCCGGCGCATTCCTTCTGCGACAAACACGTCTTTTTATTACCAGATCACGATCTACAATTACACTGAACGGAGCTATCTGTATTTTTTTATTAAGAGCGGGTATTTTTCCTCATAGCTGCAATCCGAGATAAGATGAATATTTTCCCATTTAAAATTGTGCTTTTGCATAAAAGAACGGACTGTGTCCCGACTATTATCTGTAATGGCAAAAATGTCGGTATCGGGATATTCTTCTCTGAGAGCGTCTAATATTTTGAGCTCTTTAATGCAGGGAGGACAATAGATATTCCAAAAAACAATTAACGAGATATTCTTATTTTTCCCCCGACCGTTAGTTTATTTCCGGCTAAATCCTCAATCTCCAAATCGGGCAGTTTTTCTCCAATACATTCCCTGATAATTTTTAGAAAAATTTTCTCGTCAACAGAAAACTGTAGTATCCTCTACATTTCTTTTGAGCTCATAAAATATTTTTAATGTTGCCAACGAATCATTAAACATCTCCGTAGATATTCTTACACTGTCAGCATCAAAAAAAAGGCTATATGTTTTTTCAGCTGAACGATCAGGCCTTTACCATCTTCACTCTGCGTTACTGATTCTTGAGCAAATAATCCGAATGGGGTAAAAAAACAAAAGTAAAACGAGCAATTTTTTTTCATGATATCCAATATTTAATTAACTCTCATAGATTTATTCATATTCTTCATTCAATGAATCCAAAACGGTCAGCATCCTGTGCATTCCTTCTGCGACAAATATATCTTTTATTACCAAATTACGATCTACAATCACACTAAACGGAATGACTTGTATATCGCTGAAAATAGGATATTTTTTTTCCTCATAGCTGCAATCCGGGATAAGATGAATATTTTCCCATTTAAAATTGTGCTTTTGCATAAAAAGAACGGACTGTGTCCCGACTATTACCTGTAATGGCAAAAAATATCGGTCTCAGGATATTCTTCGCTGAGAGCGTCTAATATTTTGAGCTCTTTTAATGCAGGGGAGAACAATAGATACTCCAAAAACAATTAATGAGATATTCTTATTTTCCCCGACCATTAGTTTATTCCCCGCTAAATCTTCAATCTCCAAATCGGGCAGTTTTTCACCGATACATTCCCGATAATTTTTAGGAATTTTTCTTGTCAACAGAAAAGCTGTAGTATCCCTCTACATTTCTTGAGGAGATAATATATTTTAATGTTGCCAACGAATCATTAAACATCTTCATAGATATTCTCACACTGTCAGCATCAAAAAAGCTACATGTTTTTTGGGTTGAACGATCAAACTCTTACCATCTTCACTTCGTGTTACCGATTCTTGAGCAAATAATCCGAATGGGATAAAAAATATAAAAAGTAAAACGAGCAATTTTTTCATGATATCTTATAATTTGATTTTATACATTTAATTAGAACATACTTGTCAAACAAAATGAAACAACTCTAATTTCATGTTGATATAAAACTATAACAAAATTAAAAATACCGATTTTTTTTTTTTGCAAAAAATCTGTCAATTAATATAACAATTAGACCAATGTTTACTTCAATATCGATAATCTGTTATATAAAAGACTGTTCAGAAAATAGTTATCAGTTATTTTCTGAACAGTCTTTTACCAACAAATACTTTTTTTGCGCTACGGTTTTACTAACGTTTTTTACCCAATATTATATCACTACTTATAGAAAGATTTTTCCCTTGGTCCGCACCACAAGCATATATGATTTTATTGTATGCGTATCTTTCTCGGAACTACCGTACATAATATCCGGTGCTTCTGCCCAAAAAACTTCAATAGGAGTTTTATAGGTATTCTTAATCTCAAATTTAGTTGTTCGGCTTTAAAGGTCACGATACCGTTCTTGTAAATTTTCGATTTTACTCCTTTTATAAATTCATAAGCGGAGATTTACCTTCGAGACGAGCATCTACAAAAGCCGTCTCCGAGTTCCGCTTATCAGATAAAAGCCAGAACATAATCATAGGTGTGTTCTTCCTCAGACTGCGCCTCGAACCGATCTATAAATTTATTGCGGTCAAGTTTCACCGTACGTGTCAACTTCACTCCGGGATAACCATTATTATCCAATACAGCGGAAGCAACTCCCCCGTTTTATCGGGATCGAACGATAATAAACGACCGGCAGTCTTAGCTCCCCTGATCTGCATATCTTGGCCGTCGACCAACACGAGATTATGAGACAATCCCCCGCTTTTTGCCATCCCAAATAGGCGGTTGTGCATAACTATACGTTCCGCAATCGGTAAGAATCTCTTTCTCTCCATTGTGTAACGTAACCGAAAGCCGGTCGGGATGACTGTGCCCTCCATCACTAAAACCATAACGGAAGACCAATGTATTATCTCCTGAACGCAAAATTGCGATTCCCGTATCATCAAACAGATAACTATCTTGTTTCAACGGCGTCTTATCCGGTTTAATATCGACATTCGTCAGTAAAGCCAATGCCGAATTCCGATCTTTAGTCGCATAGACTTTTGCTAAGATTTGCAAGATAAAAGGATCTTTGAAGCAGGGAATATCCCATCTCATATAAAAAATCTTGATTTGAAATATCGGACACATATCCCCCCGTCATTATGAGCAGGAAAAGTCATGTTCGGATACATCGCTTTAACAACACCCGTAAGCATACTTTTCAGTTTCTCATTATAAAGATCTATACCGCAAGCCCTTGCTGCATTTGCCGTCTGCAAAAGAGCCTTAAGCGGGAAATAGTGATACCGGGCGAAGCTTCTTTATACCAGCCGTCATCATAAACCATCTTTTTTGAACTCTTCGATATAGCCGACACTGCCGTTAACCGCATAATCCATCATCTCGTCATTTTTTTTAAGGTTACAGCCAACGATGTTCGCATAGCATTATTCCAACCTGCCAATTGTGCTGTCCACGACGGGCCGTAATCATATCGGCAGCTTCCTGAAACAGATTTTTCTCTATTTTTTCTCTCTCTTGCTGTGTCAGACCATCCCTTATGATTTCATAAATCGGACAAACATCGGAAAACCACATGGCATCTTCTAACCACTGTTCAAACATTCTGCCCAGATAATAAGATTTAGCAACTTGCTCTTTTTGTATAAACCGGATATTGCGGATATTTATCGGCATATTCAAAAAGATTTCCTTTAGGTAATCAAAATATTTTTGTCTTTTTGTAGCTAAATATAAATAACCGCAATCGACAATAAAATATTGCATATTATGCTGATAGATATTGCGCCAGCAAGCATCGAAAAAAGTCACTTTTATAAGATTTTTCCGCAATCGGGACAATAGTGGTCATGAGGCTTGTCAAGCTCGAATTTAAACAGCTTTTTATGTACAGGACAAATATAGTTCTGACTACGCCCAGTCGATTTATCGGGAATGTCAAAACCGTAACGGACACGTTCATCGACTCTTTCTTTCAACATACCGACAATTTTAGTACCCCATTCGGTTTTAGCAGAGGCTTCTACATTCCTCAAATCTTCATCCGTAAAAAAAACGATAAGTTTTTTCGCAAAAGGCGATTATTTACTCCTTCTGTTAAAGTATTCGCTTCATTATTTGCTCTGAGTTGCGAAGCACTTATAAAAAGCAATAAAAACAAGCGATACCGTCAGTAACATCTTTCTCATGTTATTTCGATTTACTTTTAGTTAAACATTAAATTCTTACTGATTGTCAATACGCATAATACGACATTTTTGCAACAAGCCTTTTTTGTTTTACAAAGAGATAAAAGAAGCATTAATTTTTTCAAGTTATTCGTATTAGCAAATAATTAAAAAATATTAAATGCAAATTAAGAGCATATCCTCCCCTATCTTACATTAAAATAATCTTGTTTATTCAACAAATTGAGAATTTACTCCTACAAAGTAAAAAACGGCATCCTACAAAATCGATTTAAGCAAACATGCCAATTTGCCTGCCTCGGTAGCAAAAGACAATTTCCGGATATTTTTGTTCAAAAGGGAACAGACTGAAAGAAAACGCAAAGAGAACCGAATAATTTTTTTTCGCTATTCGGGAAATTCAAACAGACTATAAAACTAATTTTTGATTTTAGCAAACTGAAAAAGTAGAGATAAAAAAATGGTTGTCATCCCGACAACCAATCTTCGTTAACCTTAAATCTAATACCATGAAAAACACAGTGCAAATGTACGGCATATTTCTATTTACGCAAACAAATAAACAAAAAATCGACATATAATTAACTATATTTAATTATTATAGTAAATAATCGAAATATCAGAAACACAATTTCACAATTAATCTATTCTCAAATCTATATTTCATACTTTTGTATAGACATATTACCTAAAAATATTACTTTTGTGAAAAACAAATAGCATGTCAATGAAAGTCATAGATTTAATAAAAAACAGTCCTACGACCGCATTTTCTTTTTGAAGTGCTTCCCCTCTGAAGGGGAACAGTATCGAAAAAGTTTTCAATACGATAGATACATTACGGGAATTCGATCCCAAATATATCAATATCACGACCCATCGAAGCGAATTTTTTATATAAAGATATGGAAGGGGGGATTATATAAGCGTGTGGCTGTCCGCACCGGCCGAACTGTTGCAGTAGCTGCCGCTATTCAGAATAAATATCAAATTCCGCCGTTCCCCATATAATATGCAGCGGATTTACTCAAAGTGAAACGGAATACGCCTTGATAGACCTGAGTTTTCTGGGAATATGCGACTTGCTGATTTTGCGAGGAGATAAAGCAAAACATGAAAACAGATTTATTCCGACTCCCGAAGGGGCATGCGCACGCTATCGATCTGCAGGCCCAAGTAAACCGGTTTAATGAAGGATACTTTCTGGACGGAAGCAAATGTCCCTCATAAATACTCCGTTTTCTTATGGTGTAGCAGGATACCGGAAAAAGCATGATGAAGCTCCCAATCCCGATTCAGACCTCTTCTGGCTTAAAGAAAAAAGTAAAAGCAGGAGCAGAATATATCGTAACGCAAATGTTTTTTGATAATGAAAATACTTTTTCTTTTGTCGACCGTTGCAAGAGCGAAGGTATCGATGTACCCATTATTCCGGCATCAAACCCATAAACTTCCGCAATCAACTTACGGTTCTACCCAAGGTTTTCCACGTCGATCTTCCTGAGGCACTGGCCTCTGAATTAAGAAAAATGCAAAACCGATGAAGAGGCTAAAGAGGTTGGCGTAGAATGGTGTATATTACAAGCTAAGGAACTAAAAGAAAAAGGTGTACCAAGCATCCACTTTTTTCACTCGATGATGGCTACCGAAAGTGTAAAAACGTGTAGCACGGCAAGTATATTTAAAACAATAAGAAGGAGGTAATTATCGTGTTTTTCAAAGATATTATCGGACAAGATGAGGTAAAGAAAAAGATTGATACATTCTGTAAAATCGGACAAATAGCTCATGCCCAACTGTTTTGCGGGCCTGAGGGAATCGGGAAATTACCTTTGGCTCTTGCTTATGCCCGATATATACAATGCACGAACAGGGGTGAAGATGATGCTTGTGGGTGTGTGTCCGTCATGCAAACAATTCAGTTCGGTCATGCATCCCGACGTTCACTTTGTATTTCCGATTTATAAGAATGAAAAAAAGAAAAAACGTTTGTGCGACGACTATATAGATGAATGGCGCAAATGTCTCTCCGAAAATCAGTATCTTTTTCATTGGAACAGTGGCTTTCTTATATCGATGCGGAAAATTCCCAAGTAAGCATCTATGCTGACGAAAGCCGTGAAATTATTCGGAAAATAAGTCTCAAAACTTATGAATCGGATTATAAAATCATGATTATCTGGTTACCCGAATTAATGAATCCCGTGTGTGCCAACAAATTGCTGAAAATACTGGAAGAACCTTACGAAAAGACCGTTTTTTTGTTGGTCAGCAATCAACCCGATAAAATATTGGGTACTATACTCTCCCCTGTTCACAACGCATTAATATGCGGATCGTTTCACCCGAAAAAAATATCGGAAGCCTTGCAAAGGCGATACTCCTTAGGACAACAAGATGCCGATGCTGTGGCACACATTGCAAACGGAAATTTTATTAAAGCTCTGGAAACGATACAGCTTTCAGAAGAAAATCAATATTTCTTCGACCTTTTCGTGCGCCTCATGCGTCTGGCCTACGGCAGAAAAAAATAAAAGATTTAAAGGTCTGGAGTGAAGAGGCTGCCGATATGGGAAGAGAAAAGAAAAACGTTTTCTGGCTTATACTCAACGTATGTTACGGGAAAATTATATTTATAATCTTCATATTCCCGAAATCAGCTATTTAAATAGTAGGGAAGAACAATTTTTCAACACGTTTCGCACCGTTCATACACGAACGTAATATTATTTCATTGATGAATGAACTGAGCAGGGCGGAATCGGACATATCGCAAAATGCAAACGGAAAGATCGTATTTTTTGATTTGGCAATAAAAATGATTATGTTGCTGAAAAGTTAAAAATTAAAACTCTGTTCGCTACTATTATCAAAAAGCATATCTTTGTAGTCCGTAAAAATCAATAATATTTTACGGTACACAAATCTACGGGGCTGACCGGTTTTGACAGCGGGTAGAAATGGTGTGTAAGCATGCAGAGCGTGGATGGCTTGCTCTATAATCTCAGACATCAAAAATTTAACTGGCGAAAATAACTACGCTCTTGCTGCTTAATCGAAGTATAGTAGATTAGCTTAATCTCCGCAACAGTTGTGGAGACAAGACATCACCCGGTTGCTGTTGTTCCGAAGCGTTCCGAAACGGTGGTGCAATAATATCGGAAATAGTGGGTAGCCGCCTTGTGCCGCCCATGAAATTTTAAAGGCTAAGGTATGAATTGGTGGCTTCGGTCTTGTTCATACCCGACAATCAAAAGCGAAGATAAGCATGTAGAAAGCTCTTGGGTTCCTTGTTTGGACGAGGGTTCGAATCCCTCCAGCTCCACTTAATTTTTAACAAAGCGTTTATAATATTTTGATTATAAACGCTTTGTTATTTTTAGGATCAAAATTAGGGGATGAATTTAATCATCTATTGAAAGACCAACTATTCATGTGGGTTTCTCTCAAATCAGACCCGTATAAAATTTAAACTGACTCTAAGAAGCCGTCTAAAACGATTTTTTATTTTTTTATAAGTCGAATAATTCGACATATCGATCAATCCATCTTTATTCATCTGATTTACAATCGAATTAATAATACAAATTGATCTATAGATACCATAAATTCACGCTCTGTATTTACCGTATCATCCCATCTTATCCGGTTATCCTCAACTTTATATCCAAACTCTTGTTTTTTTCTGCATCTGAAATACTAAGCAGCATTATAGTATCGACAGTATCGACATCTTTTTTGTTCCGGCATATTCTGTAACAGAATAATGCGATCTTTTAATTCAATTTTATAATCATACCGACTTTGCCATTAAATAAAAATTACCATTTCCTGCACTTTGAGCATATAACTGAAGATTGTATATAGCATTCTCATTCGAAATATCTCTCACCATTGTAAAAACGAATACGTCCGGTAGCCTCCAAAAGCTATATCATCTTTCGGATTGGCAGTTTCAATCACTATCTCTTTTTACTGTTCCACTTCCTCCAGACTTCTGAACTTTGCAGTATATACCATTAAATCCATTAGATTCTTTTTAAGGTCCAAACTAATTCCGCTTATCAAAGGGTTCATAGTATCCGGTCTGGCAGTCATTTCCAAAAAGTCCGTCCTGTACCGCTCAAATTTACACCCGCATTTACAGATACTGCACCAAACGACTGCGTATTGACAAAAGAGATTCCCGAACCTTCTAAAAACGTATGATACGTTCTCACAGAATCAGAGTAGGATGCCATAAGATTACTGCCAGTAATCTTAAACGGTCCTATTTTACCGCTTTGCGCATTAATGTTTTCAAACATACCATTCTTAGATGTCAGTATTCCATCTCTATCTATAATAGTATTATTATTTATATTAAGAGTATTCGTTTTTATCACATTTGCAATCACATCCCCAGAAATAATATCCGCCCTTAGCACAGGCTTATTGTTTCTTATCTCAAAAACAGCAATATCCACTTTAGATCCGTTAGGGAGTATAGCCTCTACTTTTGTTTTATCCGAAGCCGAAAAGAGTGATAGTCCCTGCCTTAATATCTATACCGGCTTCTTTCAGTTGCTCTGTTCCTGCTTTATCTTCCGGAGCAGGACTCCAATCCGTAGGTTTGTTTCCGAACTCTACCTTGATGTTCGAGATTTTTTACTGAAACCGGATTTTCTCCGTCAAGCCCCATCTGACCATCAAGGTAATTTACCGTTGCAAGAAATTCATTGGCGCTTTCTATAGGTTTTAATTCTCCTTCAGGAATATAGGTGGCATACGAAAATCTACCTTTATAATATCCGTTTGAGAATAAAGAATAGGGAAGAGACGCACAACATGATAATCCGTCATCGTTCGTATAAAAGAGCAAATATCTGAACACCTATGAAGAATCCTGTATATTGGGGGGTATATTGGAGGCTTCGCAGTCAAATGAGATTACGACATTTTTACCTAACATCTCCGTTATACGGAATGGGAAAGGGGATTTTCACTATTTTGAAAATACCATTTAGGATTATTTACAGTTTCTCTGTTAGCAGAATCTAAAAATAAGTTTCGTCCTCCGATTTCTATCTCTTTCACGGCAAGCGCAATATTCTCGTTCGTCTGGTTTATCTCACTTTCTACATAAGAATTAATATCTTCTATTTCGTTCTCTATATTCGGTTTGTATTTTTAGAAATAAAATCACCCGTAAATTTGTTTCCAGCAGGAGATATCACACAGACATCTTTTCCGGTAAACGTAAATTCATTTCCTTTTTCCGACACCCTTGTATTGATTATTTCAGGTGTACCGAAACTTCTCAACATAATAACACTTTGACGGTCAGGATTAGATCTATTTCCACATTGCACGATATAATCTCCGATTTCAGGAATCCGGTAAAGACAGTATCCTTCACCGTATTGGATAACGTAATATAATCACTCCCGACATTCAATACAAGCATCCAGTAATATTTGATTCCTGTACCGGAAAATACCTGACACATCGCCTTATCCCCGGCAACGAAATTATTCTTCACCTTTCCGTCTCCGGTATCAAAAAAACATTTGTAAGCGGTAATGGTATCTCCCGATCTGATTTCTTCTACAGAAGACACGGTTATAGCTGCCAAAGATAATATTTGCGCTCCGGCAACATGACTTATCCGCTCATTCACGATTTCATGAAATAAAGCAGTCTTGCGCACGTTCAACTTATCAATCTCCATATAAAATTGTTCTGAGCATCATAACCGATATGCCAACCTGTACCCGATGCGACAAATGCCTCATCCCGTATTCCTTTTTTAAAGACCTGCTCTTTTTTTTAAACGTTACGGTTCCGTCAACAATATCATCATACAAACGGGATACAAATTCCTGTCGCGATCGTAATGAAGACAATACATTTACGATCACTTAATACCGTATTATCATACTTTCCTACAACATAGACCGCATTTCGGGAGAACTATTCGAAACCTGCTCTTTTTAACAATTTCATCTATTTTATCCTCAATAGCTCCGATTCTCGAATAGGCGGGTTTTTCTCCGATTGTATAAACCGGTGCATCATAAGGTCGATCTAATTTTTTCTCAAATCCGATTACCCGCGATAGACGCCCATTCGGGAAATAAGCGGTTTACAAGATTCACACTATCTCCCAAGTTGAAGTCAAGAATTTTCGATACGTCCGACATCCGGTAGCAGGATCATAACCGGCAGCTACAGCCGAAATCAGTTTGCACGTATAAACCGAAGGATCTATTTTCGATTTCTCGACATATTCCCGAGCTTTCTCCAACAACCGTTCTTCCGCATCCGAATATAAATATCCGAAATCATCGAAATATCGAAACCGTACAAAACATAAGTATCTCCTTTTTGGGGAATAAGAGCACCGCAGGCAATCCCGGCCCGACTCTTCTTCTCTCTTAATCTCGAATACTTGGGCAAGCGGATTCCAAGAACCGTCTTCATTTTTTTCGAGCTGAAACGTTTCCCCTTCGGCATGCGGATTAAATATAACCGCAAAATCCATTCCGTTCAAAGCCCCCGAACAAAACTTAAGTCGCAACTGACCATCTATAACATATCGTTCCGAAAAAAATAGAAGTCCGGATCATCATCCTTAAACCGGTATGCTTTCCACTCTTTTCGGGTCACACTACCGTCCTCATTTTTTATTTCATCGACATAGTTATGAGTAAAAACATTCGCAATAGTGCCGACACGCTCGGGATATATATCTTCAAAAACGACAATATCCTCTACCGCTTCCTCTTCGGACATACCTTCAAAAAGCATCTATATGATCTTTTCCGGCGGCAACATCAACCTCTGTTGCGCTATCTTTTCGATAACCCTGCTGTTATCCGAAAAGAAAATATATTCAGAAGGAGCTTTATTCAAATCGACTCCCTCGAGCACGACAATATCTCCGACCTCAAAATTCAACTGTTCCGCCCATATGAAATAATCATTTTATCCCCATAAGATCGGCCTCATAACGAACATCTCCACACACAACCGTCAACGAATCCTCCATATACGCACTGCTATACGGCATATCCCATTTTACCACCCATTCTCCGAATCCCATTTCCTCTATCTCGGTAATGGTTACGCGGCACTCTTTCCGATATGATCCGGGAATATTACGGGTAGAACCGAAAGCATAAATACGGGTTGCATAATTCGAACGGCTTTCATTGACCGACATTTCCGCAACCTCTTTTCCGATCTCAAGCTTCACAGGATCTCCATATTCGCACCTGCCCAAATGTATTACATTATCCGTAATCCACCATTCGCACTCCCACGCCTCGGCAATCTTTGTCAAGGCATCCAATATATTCGTATTATCATATTGTATCGATTTTGCCGCATCTTCGACAGTCTCATCGACATGTAAAACGTGAACGCTTCGTTCCGATAAAGTATAATTCAAGGCTTCAAGATTAGACAATACGACCGACAAATGCATCTGCCGTATCTGTCAAATTCCACGACGCTTCTTTTCATGCCTTGCCGGTTATAAAAAAGAATCTTATTGCGCCACTTACGATAATAAGCATCAAAACGGAGTGCATAATCATATCCTCGGTTACGGTATTCAACACAGGCTTTTTGCAAATCACTCAACTCATACCATCCGAACTCCGTTTCTACATAATCACCTAAATGAAAAGACAACAATACATCGGAACTGAATTTGAGCGTAATATAATCTTCTCCCATCAACGACTTATTCCATTGACATCCTTCATTATATTCTGTCGAATATATGATTTCGTTATTCGATAAAACTTTTAATATCAACCATAATTCTTACTTAAATAAAATTACCAATATTCTATTGTAGAATAACCGCTATTAACGATTATCCGGATCAGGCTCATTAAACTTAATCGAAATCTTGGAAAAATGTACGTTGCCGGTTTATTCCGAAATTCGATGAGCTTTTATAAGTAAGCCGATAGATTTCATTTCCTACGTCAGGAACTTGAATTTCGACTTTGCCTTTTTTTTCAATTCTGCCATAAACAGATCAGAATTTGCTTTTTTGTAATCACTCTTATTCAACCCTTCAATAGTAAACGTAAAGTGTCACATCCCGTTCGTCAAATACTGGATTAAAAAGTAAATCACCGTCTTACCATTTTTATTACGACTCTTGTTTTTCGATAAAATCTTTCAGAGGAGGAGAGTGTAAGCAATGCCGGTATAAAATCTTCACTCATTCTCAAACCAAATTTTTTCATAAGCTCGTTTCCCGTTTATAAAAAAATATTTACCATAGCTATTAATATTTTTGTTTTTTTAATAACGGCAAACTTAGCTTCTAACAAAAGAAAATTCGAAAAATCAAAGCTTCCGTTCAATGACATTTCATGATTTGTCAGCAAATCATCTAAAGGACCGAATATATATGTAGCCACAGATAAATAAAAATTTAACATATTCCTATTCATATAGGACTATATTTCCACAGAACACAGTACTTTACACCCCTCCCCCTTTTTTTGAGAAAACAAACTATCATATATCAACATAGGAATCAAAACCTTCCCCTGAAAGGAGACTCAGTGATGTGTGAGATTTATTTTTACGATATACCAATCTTAAAACTTGCTTTTTAAATATTTACTTTTATTTTAGCAAATCAATATATCTTAAATATATAGAATATGAAAAATTTAATTTTCTTCTCATTCTTAATATCCCTATTATTAGTTTTCCCTGGCTGTTCAAAGGATGATGATGGTGAAGATAAGAAAACATCAAACATTCGGCTAAACTTGCATTATGATACGGGTAACGATAAGTTTATAAGTGCTTATTTGTACATATACGATTTAGAAAACAATTATATTCAAAATTTCGAACTTTTTTACGAAAAGAGAAATCTTTTTATTATCTAAAAAGATATTAACGGCAATAAAGTTTTTCCCGTCGTAAAAATGCTTATTGAAGAATCTACGGGTTTTTATATACTATGATGCGCTTCCACCGCACCTATATAGAAAAGATGCCTGTAAGGTATTGCTAATACCTAAACTTTTAAACAAACCTTACAGTTACACTTGCAAAATAGTCGAATGGAAAAAATTCGGTGAAAACTTGATATTTGAAAAAAACTTTTAAAAGTAACCCTGAAAAAAGAAGATGAATATGAGTATGGTAAACAACAGGGGAGCTACTTTGATAATGCAGCTCCCCCATTGTTTATTATATTCGATCCGTACCCGCCTTTATACCTGACAATACGACATTCGCCATCTTCAATTCCTTTACTGCATTAGCGGTATTAAGATTTATCTCCTGCAATTCGAGATAAAAAAAATTTACCTGTATCGTACGCACCTCGTCAGCTATGTTCCGCATATCCCAAAGATCGACCGGATATCTCCACGACATTCGTATTCAGCAGGCCAATCAACTCGGTCTGTGCTCCGTCTGTGACAAGATCTTCTCTCCGAAATCTGCAAAGCGGTAAAGCGCCCGTTCAACTCCGCCCGGTATCTTGGCTCATTATCTCGAAGCCACCTATCGAAAATTCAGATTAATTTGCATTTATCAATATTACTCACTATTTTTTTGTACATTAACATTCTTAAATATATAAAATATGAAAAATTTCGTTCACTTCACATTTATAATATCTCTTCTACTCGTTTTTTCAGGTTGCTCGAAAGACGATGATGATGAAAATAAACCAATGTCATCCATTCGAGTAAAAATACATTACGATTCTGAAGGGGAATCTCCTGAAGGTCAATTCATGATCTTCGATTTAGAAAACAATAATATTCAAAATTTTGAACCCCATTATCGAGATGCTATCGGTTATTATCTAATAGACACTAACGGAGAGTTGGTCACTCTATCCATCGCCACACTCTTTTCTCATTTGTACCTAACGAATCTCTCGGAACGGCATACTACAAAAAGAACTGCCATCGCGCCTTTTAGCAAAAGAATCTTGTAAAAGGTATTATTGATAATAGATCTCACAAACAAACCTTACAGCTACACTTGCAAAATAATCGAATGGAAAAAGATATTGAAAACAAATTAGAACTTGAAAAAACTTTTTAAAAGAAATCCGGAAAAAAGAACATGAATATGAAGTATGGTAAACAACAGGGGGAGCTACTTTTAATGATGCAGCTCCCCATTGTTTATTATATTCGATCCGTACCCGCCTTTATACCTGACAATACGACATTCGCCATCTTCAATTCCTTTACCGCATTAGCGGTATTAAGATTTATCTCCTGCAATTCGAGATAAGAATTTACCTGTATCGTACGCACCTCGTCAGCTATATTCCGCATATCCCAAAAGATCGACCCGGATATCTCCGACATTCGTATTCAGCAGGCCAATCAACTCGGTCTGTGCTCCCGTCTGTGACAAGATATTCTCTCCGGAAATCTGCAAGGCGGTAAAGCGCCCATTCAACTCCGCTCCGGTATCTTGGCTCATTGCTTCGAAATTACTCGTCGCCTCTCCTGATTCGTTACAGAAGGTATTTCTTCATCATCGATACCCGCAATATCGAACAAAGCATCTCGTTTGTCCAACGATTTTTGATACAGATCCAAATATTCCCGCTCAATTCTTTTCTTTTTCCCCTTCAGAGTTCATCATCGTCAAATGCTCCCTGCAAATTTTTCATACCATTTTTTTTCAAATCTTCCTTCAAATATTCTCCGACAGCAATATTGACAAGTGAATTCCGCATATAATCTTCAAATTTTTTTCGCGACATCTTCCATCGTTGCATCCGTATCAAGCAACAGGTTTTTCAACTCCTCTCGGGCAGAATCAAGAGAGATACCCGCCAATGCTTCATTGTTCATTTTCTTAAGATTCTCTAATTCCCTTTCAGCTTCTAATATTTTATCAATATAAGGTTTAATATTATCATCTATCACCATAGATAATTTCGAGACTTTTCTCAAATAGCAGTGTTAAACCTCCTATTTCCAATTCAAACAAACCGTGCATGTGTTTATCTTCCGAAAAATCATATCCATTAGCACGAAGTTCATCATTATATTCCATCACTTTCTCCCACGTCCTAACCATAAGAATGAGTAGTTGCACCGCATTCCGAATCCGCCATCTCTTTACCGAGTTTTTACTGGCAGCAATCTGATCTTCGATAAAGCTTGACCGCCTTTTCATACTCGGCAACCGCCTCTGAACCGCTTAAAGACTGCAACAACTCTTTTCTGTTTAGAGATAAGATTATTCGTAACCGACATCAAGGCTTCATACTCTTCCGATAGTCTCCTTCGAAACATCTTTCTTTTTTATACCGAAAAAAGCTGCCGATAGTCTTGCCTAATCCTCCGATAACCCCGTAATACCGGTTATCATGCTAAAAAGGCTTGGTTATATCGA
>VOFJ01002730.1_pt1 | contig 20952 bp, 28 predicted proteins | sample 5384081 | NCBI WGS metagenome assembly VOFJ01 (sample SAMN12384729, study PRJNA508395) | human gut metagenome | isolation source: healthy gut I | host: Homo sapiens | reverse complement strand
TTACGTATTGCTCGGAGATTTTCGTTTGCCCAGAAAACGAAGCAGCGAATTGGTCAGCTCACTTGCGGAATGTTGCACGTAGGTCTTGGTCAGTCCTCCGTAGCGGGAAGTCGAAAGGCTGGGGACAGCACCTACCACTTTATATCCCGTCACTCGCTTGGTGCGATCGGCATCCCGCAATGTTCTGTCAAACATTTCTATTAGCAGCAATAAGGCAACAATTATTAAAAACTGCCTATACACGCAGCTATGATGATTTGCTTCCGGTTAGTTGAATGGGGCGAGATCGGATAGGTCGGTTCATTCAGCACCTTCAGTGTAGCGGAGGTCATTTCCAGATTTTTCTTTCTTAATAAGGCCTCGTTATAGCTGTGCAATACGGTTAGATAGTTGCGCTCGGTAAAGTTAATCATACGCTCTTTCTGTTTGATCGTAGTACCTACCGGTGCAAAGAATACGTATCGCTCGTTCAGCTCTTGGCGCGAGTTCTGTGCAATTAGCAGTTCGGCTTTGGCCTTTTCATATAACAGGGTTTGTTCGAGCCACTGGTCGATGATGTTTGTTCGCAAAACACCTTCTTTGCTGTATTTATGTCCTACATAGGCATCTGTCAGTTCGCTTAGCTCTTTTTTTTTAAGTTCACTCAATCGCTTCTTGTTGTTATTGAGAGCAGTAATGTCTTTATTATTGAATCGGACATTGCTTCGACCTCCGAGATTCTTCCTGTTATATCGGAAGCTTCTTTTATTTTTCCGACAAACTCCATGTTTTTAATTATCTGTTTGGCGTTACTGTCCATGTGCCGTTCTAATTCGTCGAGCATGGACCTGCTGCTGTTTAATGCAAACATTGCGTCCTGCTCTCTCAATGCGTATTCTTTGTTGATAGCGGCTATTTCCTTCGTTTCATCAAGATAATTGATGACGCGTTTTTTTCTACGTTGTATTTAGTTAAGTCTTCTTCTTCTGTACTAAGGTTTCTTCCCGATCCTTTTCAGTTCTTCATCAAAGTATTTGATAACTTTGTCGGTCTCTCCATAACGGATACGGCGATATTCTTCCACAAACTCATCCATTAAGATACTTACTGTGTTGTATGCGATACCCGGGTCGCTGGATGAGTAGCTGATGTCCAGCAGATCGCTGGTCAGGCGGCGCTGTACTTTTATATTTTTCAGGGCATTATAGCTATAAAACGGATGAATATAGTAAAACAGGCCGTAAATATAGTTCTCTTTATGCGGCCGCATATATTTTTCCAGATTGGAGACTGTTTTGTCTTCGCTTGATTTGTCTATCAGCTTTAGAATTTCTTTCCCGTTCGGACTGTTTTTTAAATGGTTATATGTGGTGGTATAACTGGGAAACAGTAATACCATTGGTTTCCCTGTCCGGATTTCCTTGGATAAGAACTCTGGCAAATAGTCGCAGGCACACTCGTTTTAGTGTACTTTCAGCTTGCATGATACTGATCAGATTGTCCATTGAATTTTGTACGGTAGCCCAGTCTGTCCGCTTGTCACTTTCCCAGATTATATCCTGAAGCGACCCCGGTGTACAGAGTGGCCTTTTACATCATATCCGCCCTGCATGTGGCGTGTATAATAGATGACTGATAGAGTGAAGAGGGTGGTTCCAATCAGCAATAACCACCGGTGGCGGAATAAAGTCTGTATGGTAGAGATAACAAAATTCATATCTTCTGTTTTTATTTTCGTATAATGGGGGTACGTGAAATAACCTCGAGTATCATCAGGCTTTTTGTTAACTCATATTTTACTCTTTTCGTATGCTTCACGGGCTTGTGACTGTCTTTCTTTATCTGTTGACAGATCGGCCGATTCTATGGTTCCGTTGGCAAAGTTCTTTTCGGATATTTCGTATTGTACATTGGCAAGAATTAGGCTTTCACTTTTCATTTGAAGAACTCTTATCTGCGAAGTGGCCATGGCATACATCTCAATAATGTTTTTCTTAATCTCATCGTATTTGATCTCCTGCTCCAGTTGCGCGCTTTTCAGTGTAAGCCTTTGTCGGCTGACACGTCCTTTGAGATCAAATAAATCATTTAACGGAATGCTGACACCTGCCCCCAGCGTATAACCGTTTTGCGCCTGAGTAGAATAGGTGAGGTAGGGAGCTATCGCCACATCTGTATAGGTAGATTCGTTGCCGAACATACCATATTGATAACTTCCCCTCAAACTGAAGAAGCCGAGAAATGCCCATTTTTCCTTTTTGTAATAATTTACGCTCTATTGCTGTTTTAGTCTGCCAACTCATAGATAGGATTGTTTTTTTGGCATTTTCGAATAGAACGGACAGGGGAGGAAGATCTATCTTACTATAATCTTCGTCATTCAGTTGAGAATAGTCGCCGATTTCTTGCGCAACTACACGGGGGTAGAGGCAAACAAAAGTAGTAATCCCGAAAAATCGTTGCGCCATGTCGGGCGCCCGTGGACGGCACCGAGATGATGCTCCGCATCGGGTTCCATTGTCATCGAATACCGTGCGTCATAGCCAAGCCGGATCAGATCCTCGCCCACACGGGTCAAGCGCCCCGTCGGTCGCGGTGCAGAACGCATCGGCCAGATCGAACAGCCCGGAGGCCCAATCGGGAAAAATCAAACGAGCCGCCATGCGAGGATTCGCCCATTGCGGTCACCAGCGAATCGGCGCGGAACCGCGACAGCACGGACTCGTACCCATCGATGAACGCGTCGAGTTTCGAGCGGAAGCCGTCGTCGAGAGCCGTCGCCGACTGAATGATCATTCCGGTGCCCATCGCGCGTTCAAACGCAGTCGTATACGGCATCCGCCCATGCAATCCGCTCATGCCCCTCAGCGTAGCATTTCGCCAGCAGGGGGCAGCCGTCTTAGCCTACGTTGATGCCGGAGATTTTGAGGCCTCCGGATGAGATGGGACGGTAGGGGTTCCCGCTGGAGGATGCGGTGTCCAGCCGTTGCACGCTGCCGTCGCTCAGCACCACATGATGATGGGCCAGACGGCTGGCGTTCGCGATGAAGGTGGGCCAGTCGGTGGCGATGCTGCTGTTCACCGGCGTCTCCACGATCGGCGTGGCCTCGGGCGCGGGCTACCGCATCGCCGCGGTGTGCGCGGCCGTGCTGTGCGGCATCGGAGGCATCGTCTTCGCGTTCTACAACGAGCGGAAGGTGTTGAATCGTCTTGATGGCTGAAGCAGGCTCTCAAAACTCGCAGATACAAGGGGAAAAACCCGAAAAACGTCTTGTATCTGCGAGTTTTGAGAGCGGCCCCTAATGGGCCACCCATACAATGACCACAATATGAGACATTTCGGCCTCAGGGGCCGCTCTATTACCGCATAAAAATTCAAAAAGTCAAGACTGTTCTTTCAGGTTTTTTTTCTCTATATTGCATAGATGGTTTAGAAAGCGTTGATATGGAGAATCCAATATGCGATGTCGTGCGGTAGCGCATCTTCGGGCGGTTGGATGTCGTTCGCTGGCCGTCGTCGCGGCGCTGTTCACGGTGATGGCCGTCATGTTCGCCCCGCAGGCGATGGCCGCCGACGGTTCCGCGGATTACGACACATGGGCCGACGTCGCCGCCGCGATGGACAAGCAGCTGCAGCAGGGGCAGAAGGAATACAAGGACGGCAACACCGCCGGTTCCACGTCCGACTTCATGGCCGCATACAACGAGATCTATGTGGCGTCCAACTTCACCCAGGTCGTGACCGACAACATCGGCTCCGACAAGCAGGCCTCCCAGCAGCAGGCGTTCCAAGACATTCAGGACCTGTCATATGTGACGGGCAACGAGGCGAAGATCGAACAGAGCGTGACCGCGCTCGTCTCCGACCTCGACAGCACCGCCAAGCAGCTCGACGCGAACACCAAGCTCGCCAATCCCGCGACTACGACAAGGCGCTGCAGGAGCAGATCGCCAAGGAGCGCAAGGTTCTGCAGTCCAAGCAGAAGAAGAACCCCGGCAAGGGCGACCGCAGCTGGACCGACGTGGCCAACGAGATGATGCCGATCCTCGACAAGGCCTACAAGTCGTACGCGGGCGGCGACGGCGCGAAGGGCGCTACCCTCGTCAACGACGCCTACTACCAGTACTACGAGAAGCTCGGCTTCGAGAAGAACGTGATGAACGCCATCAGCGGCGACCGCGTCTCGCAGGTCGAGTACCAGTTCAAGATGTGCCGCAAGTCGATGAACACAGGCGCCTCGCTCAAAGACACCAAGAAGCTCGTCGACGATTTGAAGGCCATGCTGGTCGAGGACGCCGGCAAGCTCGACGGCGGTGCCGCCGACAAGGAAGGCAGCTTCACCAAGTTCATCACCAGCTCGGTCGGCCAGGCGTTCCTGATTCTGATTCGTGAGGGGTCTTGAGGCGCTGCTGGTGGTCGCGGCCGTGGTGGCGTACCTTGTCAAGTCCGGCAACAAGCGTTTCACCAAGTGGATCTATGTGGGCGTGCTCGCCGGTCTTGCCGGCGCAGGCGTGGTCGCGGTCATCTTCGTGCTCGCGTTCGGTGGGTCCGGCCCGATTCAGGAGATCATGGAAGGCGTGTGCGCCCTGATTGCCATGGCCATGCTGCTATGGACCAGCAATTGGATGCTCAACAAGTCCAGCGTCGAGGCATGGAACCGGTACATCAAGGAGAAGACCGAAGCCGCGGTGGCCTCCGTCTCCTCACAGGTCGATGCCGGCGAAAAAGGTCGCGTCCCGTACGGTGATCTCGCTCGCCATGCTGAGCTTCCTCGCCGTGTTCCGTGAAGGCGCCGAGACGGTGATCTTCTACCAGTCGATTTACACGATGAGCCGCGATGCGCATGGCATGGTGATTGGTGCCGTCGCCGCCGCGGTGGTGCTGCTGATCATCTTCTTCGTGATTCGCTTCACGTCGGTGAAGATTCCGATCGGACCGTTCTTCCTGGTCACGTCGATCCTGATGTCGGTGCTGGTGGTCGTGTTCGCCGGCGGCGGCGTGCACTCGCTGATCGAGGGCGACGCACTCCCGGCAACGTATCTGCAAGGCGTTCCGACGAACGACTGGCTCGGCTTCTACCCGTACGTCGAATGCATCATCGCCCAGGTGATTGCGGCCATCGCGGTGATCGCCCTGTTCGTGGTCGGCTTCATCAAGCAGCGCAAGGCGAAGGCCAAGGCTGCCGTGACGGCCGGTGCCCCGAACAATCAACCCAACAATCTGTGAATACCATTCACTACACAACAAAGGAAATAGAGAAATGATGAAGAACAAGAAGATCGCCGCCCTGCTCGGCGTGCTGCTGGCCGGTTCCATGGCCTTCTCGCTGTCCGCGTGCGGTTCCACCAACAATGCTTCCGACAACAAGTCTTCGGGCAGCTCCTCTCAGTCCAGCGACAAGAAGGACAACTCCAGCTCCAGCTCCGGCGCAGGCTTTGAAGAGGTCCCGGTCGGCCCGTCCGGCACCGCCGAGGAGCAGGACAAGGACGCCGGCCCGCTGACCGTCGGCGCCGTGTACTTCCAGCCGATTGACATGGAGCCCGCCTCCATGGGCCTGAAGGCCGCTGATTCGAGCTTCCACCTCGAAGCCGACATCCACGCCAACCAGAAGGGTACCGAGCTGGGCTACGGCAAGGGGCGACTTCGTCCCCGAGCTGACCGTGAACTACACGATCATCGACAAGTCCACCGGCAAGGAAGTCGAAGGCGGCAAGGCCACCTCCGGTACCTTCATGCAGATGAACGCCTCCGACGGCCCGCACTACGGCGCCAACGTCAAGCTCGACAAGGCCGGCACCTACCAGCTGAAGCTGTCGATCGAATCCCCGGCCAAGAAGGGCTGGATGCTGCACGTCGATCCCGAGACCGGCGTCAAGGGTCGCTTCTGGACCGAGCCGATCGAGGTCACCTTCGACAACTGGGAATACACCCCGCGTCAGTGGTGATTGACATTGTCTGAGTGAAATGCTCCTCTCTGCCCGAGAGGAGCTTTCGCTGTTTTTATGACGGAATGAACGGAACATAATAGACGGAACAAGGAAAGGGTGCGAATGCTCGAACAGTTCGTAGCGGTGATGCCGGGCACGCTGGGGCCCGCGTTGCTGGTCATGTGCATGAGTGTGATGCTGACCGTCGGCGAGGGGCGTGACAAGCCGATCAGCTCCCGATGGCGTCTGTGGGGAATCCTCATCGGATTGGTGGCGGCGATCGCGTTCGCCGGACTGCGTGCATCCGCGGTGATTAACCAGCGTACATTCATCAACTACCCGGTGCTGTGGTGCTGCGTGGTCATCGACCTCCTGCTGATCGTGTTGGTGTTCGTGAACCGACTGATCACCCGCAATTGGCGTCGGCACGCCGCGGTGATGCATCTCGCCAATCTGGTGGCGGCGTTGGGCATCGCGCTCACCGTGTTCTATGCGCTGCCGGACGTGATCCTGCAGCTGACCATCTGGGTCGAGCCGGGAGACCCGATCTTCACGTCCGATATGCTGCTGCGTGCGCTCGGCTTTGTGCTGGGCATCATCGCGTCCGCGGTCATCGCCGCGATCTTCCGCACGATGCGTTCGACGGCGGTCCGTCCGGCGTTCCTGTCCGCGGTGCTGGTGGTGCTGGTGATCCAGCTGATGCAGCATCTGACCGGTCTGCTGCAGATCATGCAGGCCCGCACGCTGCGGTTCCCGCACATCGCGTTCGTGATGCTCGCCTGGCTGATCAACAACAAGTCCGGTTTGATTATGGCCCAAGCGTTCATATTTCTGATTCCCGCCGTCGCCTCGGTGGTGGCCGGCTTGCGTATGCCGGTTTCTGCGAAGCGACTCGCGGCCGACGTCAATGCGGCCACGGTGCGCAAGCACAAGGCGTTCCGGCGCCGTGCGATCGCCGCCGCCGCATGGAGCGTGGTGGCGATGATCGGCGTTGCCGCGACGCTGACCTTGGGCGTGGCCGCAATCAACCAGCAGCCGACTCTCTCGCCGCCGGAAGCGTATTCGCTCAAGGACGGCGTGGCCACAATCCCGTTCAGCCAGGTCGAGGACGGCCATTTGCACCGCTTCGAATACAAGGCCAAGGACGGCACCGTGATGCGCTTCATCATCATCAAGAAGAACGGCGGCGCGTACGGCATCGGCCTCGACGCCTGCGAGAACTGCGGCGACGCCGGATACTACGAGAAGGACGGAAAGATCATCTGCAAGAAGTGTGAGGTGGCCATCAACCTGGCGACCATCGGCTTCAAGGGCGGGTGCAACCCGATCCCGTTCCCGTACAAGACCGGTAGCGGCAAGATCACCATTCAGACCGCCGACCTGGACGCGCTGAGCACCCACTTCCAGTAAGGCAGGAAGGGGTTTTAGACCATGTTCTTTCTGAGAATGATCAGGCGCTCGTTCACCCGCCAGTTACGCAGGCGCCTGCTGATCGCGCTGACCGTGTGTCTGTCGGCCACGGTGTCGGTGTCGATGCTGGGCGTCGTGTTCGACGTGGGCACGACAAGCTCAACGCCGAGCTGAGCACATATGGCTCGAACATCACCGTGCAGCCGAAGTCCGATGCGGTGGTGTCCGACCTGTACAACATGGAGGGCGGCCCGCAGTCCGACGCGGATCCGACCTCGTTCCTGAAGGAGTCCGACGCGGCGAAGATCAAGACGATTTTCTGGGCGTTCAACATCACGAATTTCGCGCCGCAACTCAATGTCCACGCGCAGGTGAACGGCACGGCGGCGGCGGTAGTCGGCACGTGGTTCAACAAGACGCTGAAGCTCGCGTCGGGCGAGACCACCGTCGTGGGCGTCGACGGCATGCGCTCATGGTGGAAGCTCGACGGCAGCTGGCCGAAGGATGACACCGATCAGGGCGTGATCGGCACGACGCTCGCGCAGCAGCTCGGCGTGGGACGCGGCGATACGGTCACCTTGCGCAAGACCACGGCGGCCGGGAACACGCACGAGCAGAAGATTCGCATCACCGGCGTCTACGATTCCGGCGACGACGACAACAGTGCCATCTACATCTCCTCGTCGGTGGCACAGGTGCTGTCGGACCTGCCGGACTCCGTCGACAAGATCGAGGTGAAGGCGCTGACAACGCCGGAGAACGATCTGGCGCGCAAGGCGGCCCAGAACCCCGCCGCGCTCAGCCAAGACGAGTGGGAGACCTGGTATTGCACGGCATACCCCAGCTCAATCGCCTATCAGATCGAGGAGGTCATTCCCGGCGCGGTCGCCAAGCAGGTGCGGCAGGTCGCCGCGCTGCAGGGCAACGTGCTGCAGAAGACCCAGGCCGTGATGATCCTGATGACGGTGCTGAGCCTGCTCGCCGCGGCCGTGGCAGTGGCCAACCTGATGGTCGCCTCGATCGGCGAGCGGTCGAGCGAACTGGCCCTGCTCAAGGCGATCGGTGCGACCGATGGCGCGGTATCGCGCCTGATGATGGCGGAGACCGCGGCGATCTCGCTTCTGGGAGCCATCGTCGGCGCCGCTTTGGGCTCGGGCGTGGCGCAGATCATCGGGCAGGCGGTGTTCGGTTCGGGCATCACCATGCGCCCGATGGTGTTCGTGCTGGTGTTCGTGCTGCTGGCGCTGACCGTGCTGCTGGCATCGGCGTCGTCGATTCGCTCGATTCTGAGCCTCAAGCCGGCGGAGGTGCTGCATGGACGCTGATCGTAAGACGATGATGAAGGAGGCGTGCTGAGATGACCAATACCGGTATGTTCTTCAGGATGCTGTTGAGTGCGGTGTTCCGCAGGCGGTCTCGCGCGGTCATGGCCGTGGTGGCGTCGCTGGTCGGCGCCGCTACGCTGTTCTGTCTGGCGATGATCTGCATCGCCGTGCCGCAGCAGATGAATCAGGAGATGCGAGCCTATGGCGCCAACCTGATCGTGACGCCGCTCGCCGATTCGGAGAACGGCAAGTCCGGCATCGATGACGCGATGATCGAGCACACCACGGAGATGGTGAGCGCCAAGGGCTCGGAAAAGCACGCCACGTACCGTTACGAGAACGTGCGCGTCAACGCGGCCCCCGTACGTGATGGCCGGCGTCAACCCCGCGCAGGTCAGGAACCTCAACCATCATTGGGTCGTCGACGGCTCCTGGCCGTCCGCGGGCAAGGTGCTGGTCGGCCGGGACGTCGCCGATGCGATGGGCTTGAAGGTCGGCGGCAGCATCACCATCGGCTACCGCGCATCAGACAACGCCGCGTCCTCGGGACAGGCGAGCCAGTCCGGTACTGACGGCACCGATGGCACGGCGCAGTCCGGCACTGACGGCACGTCAGACGGCCAGACCTCGTCCGGCTCCACCGGCGCCCAGCAGACCCAGAACGGCCACGTCTCCAGCGACATCATGGACACGTCCGGCACCGAGTTCCGTGTGGCCGGCATCGTTGACACCGGCGGCAGCGAGGATTCGATCATCTACGCGCTGGCCGGCGACGTGGACAAGCTCACCGGCTCCACGCGCGGCGTGGACGTCATCGAATACTCGTCGGGCGCCTCGGACCTCACCGCGCTGGTCAACAGCATCAACGATATGACGTCGATGCATGTCAAGGCGCAGCAGGTCACCAAGATCACCGCTTCCGACACGCGCGTCATCACGATGCTGCAGACGCTGTTCTGGATCGTGTCGCTGGTTGTGCTGGTGTTCACGCTGGTCGGCGTCGGCACCACGATCAGCTCCATCGTCTCGCAGCGGCGCAACGAGATCGGTCTGCGCAAGGCGCTCGGCGCGAGCTCGCATGCCATCGGCGTCGAGTTCTATGTGGAATCGGCGGTGTATGGCCTGCTCGGCGGCCTGCTTGGCACGGCGACAGGCTATGGCATGGCTCGCTGGCTGTGCGCCACCGTGTTTGAGCGTTCCATCGGTTTCAACTGGTGGCTCGCCGTCGTGTCGGTGGTGTTCAGCGCGCTGGTCGCCGTTGTCGCATCCATCCCCCCGGTGCATCGCGCCACGCGCATCGACCCCGCGGTCGTGCTGCGCGAGGAATAGTTGGAATAGTTAAGGAATAATCATGGATATGCTGCTTGAACTCGATCATATTTCCAAGATCTACGGCGACCTGCATGCGGTCGATGATCTGAGCCTGACCGTTCCGCAGGGCGAATGGCTGGCCATCGTCGGCTCGTCGGGTTCCGGCAAGACGACGCTGATGAACATGATCGGCTGCATGGACACGCCGAGCAAGGGCTCCGTTTCGCTGGAGGGCCGCAAGCTGGAGGATCTGAACGCCGGCCAGCTCGCCGACGTGCGCAAGAACCTGATCGGCCTGGTGTTCCAGAAGTTCTATCTGGTGCCGCACCTGACGGCCGTCGAGAACGTGATGGTCGCGCAGTACTACCATTCGGTCGTCGACGAGAAGCAGGCCCTTGAGGCGTTGAAGAAGGTCGGTCTGAAGGACCGCGCTCACCATCTGCCGAGCCAGCTGTCCGGCGGCGAGCAGCAGCGCGTGTGCGTCGCGCGTGCGCTGATCAACAACCCGAAGCTGATTCTCGCCGATGAGCCCACCGGCAACCTGGACGAGAAGAACGAGAAGATCGTCCTCGACCTGTTCCGCCAGCTGCATGACCAGGGCACCACGGTCATCGTGGTCACCCATGACGCTCTCGTGGCGAGTTGCGCCCAGCGTGAAATCATGCTCAACCACGGCGTGCTCGTGGGCGAGAAGTGGAATGATAAAAATGCACATGATGCGTACGTAGCGGCCGGTGGCAAGCCTGCGTCCACCGGTTCTGACGCCGAAGGTGCGCAGCATGGCGATTCTTCCATTGATTTCATTGATCCTACCAAGGCGGCGAAGACAGGTGGTGACCATGAGTGACGGCAGCGCTCTGCAGCATGACGGGCTTGCGGACGGCGGTTCCCCGTCGAAATCCCGCACGCTGAAGAGCGTGACGGTGGCGGCCGCGGGACTGATCGCGGCGACCACGCTGCTGGCCGGTTGCGGCGAGCCCAAGGCCGCGCCGATGAACGACGAGTATGCCGGGCAATTCCGGCGAGACCGAGAAGTCGCAGGAGAGCGAGTCCCAGTCATCGAGCGGCTCCGACAGCTCCTCCAAGCGCAAGTCCACGACCTCCGACAAGAAGGACACCGGCAACTACAAGGACGGCACCTATTCGATCAACGGCCAGTACGGGCCGGTCGGAGAGGATTCCATCGACGTGCACCTGACCATCGCCGACCAGAAGGTCGAGAAGGTCGAGATCGTGGGGCATCCGTTCACGACGATCTCCAAGAACCACCAGAATGACTTCGCCGAGGCAATCAATGGCGTGGTCGATGGCAAGCCGCTCAAGGACCTGAAGGTCGACAAGGTGGCCGGAGCCAGCTGGACGTCGGACGCCTTCAACAAGGCGTTGGAGGTCGCGCGGCAGGAGGCCTCGATTCAATAATCGCATGTCGGTTCGTATGGCGCTTGGGTGGCATGGCATGTCGCCCAAGCGCCATTGTCGTATAAGGGGGTGCCGAGGCGCACGATATTACGATTATCATGTACGATTGTACATGTTGTTATTCGAATAACCGTGTGTTGTGCGATAAAATCATGATGTCATGGGATGCGGTGTCTCTGGCGGTGATGGGGGGCCGCTGCATCGGGGCGGAATCAGACGGTAGGAGGAATGATGGCTCAGGATTACCGCGAATTGGCCACGACTCTCAGAGGCCGTATCGATGCCGGTGAGTTCCGGCAGACCGGGAAGCTGCCCACCGAGGACCAGCTGATAGAGGAGTACCAGACCACGAGGTACCGCGTGCGCAATGCCATCGCGGTGCTCGCCGAGGCCGGCGACGTGTTCCCGGTGCGGGGCAGCGGCGTGTTCGTGCGCGAGGACCGTGAGGGCGATTACCTGTCGATCGGCACCACGCGCGGCATTTCCGCGGAGTACCCGCATCGCAAGGTGACGTCCGTGGTGCAGGAGTTGTCGCTGCTGCAGGCCGACCCGTGCTGGCCAAGCGCATGCACTGCGCCGAGGGTGATCAGGGTGTGGCGTGTCGTGCGTCTGCGGCAGGTCGACGGCAATCCGCTGGCATATGAGACGGCGTGGTATCTCAAATTCGTGCCGTTCATCAATGAGCAGATCGCCGAGGGGTCGCTGTTCGGGTATGCGCGCAACGACCTCGGTCTGAATTTCGGCTTCGTCGACAAGGTGCTGTACGCGGGCAAGCTGGAGGCGGACGCGGCCCGGGTGCTTGGTCTGAACGAGGGTGATCCCGCGCTGTACCTGGAGGATGACTCGTTCCTGACCAACGGCCGTCTGTTCAACTCCTCGTTCATCGCATACCATTACGTCAACGCGAGGTTCTTCACGATGACCTCGATGCGCTGACGCACGGCAGCCGGCTCCGCTCGTAAGGCCGCATGGCCGCCACAACCATCGACGAAAGGCGGACGACGATGTCCAAGATCATCCTGTTGGACGTGGACGGCACACTGGTCGACTACGACAACAACCTGCCGGACTCGGCCGTGAGGGTCATCCGCGCGGCCTTGAATTCTATCTGGAAAGCAACAACGGCCTGTTCGCCAGCGAGGGCTTCGAGGAGGGCGCGCTCGACGCCATCCGCGAGTATTCCGCCCGCAAGGGCAAGGAGAACGTCAATCGCCTGACCGTGCGCGAGGCGTTCCCCGACATGATCTTCGACGGTGAGCTGTACCGGCACGACGTGAACAAGATCAGCTACGTGCTCGGCTCACCGGGACTTCCTCGACACCCGCGGGCGTTTCCCCGACCTCGAATCGGGCACGTGGGGCGGTAGGGGAGCGACGGCGCTGTTCGGCGATCTCGGAGTCAAGGGGCATCACCAAGGCCCATGCGATTGACCGGCTGCTCGCGCATCTCGGCGCGAATCGGCAGGACACCGTCGCGTTCGGCGACGCGGCCGTCGACATCCCGATGCTGGAGTACTGCGCGGTCGGCGTGGCGATGGGCAACGGGTCGGAGGACATCAAGGCGATGGCCGGCATCGTCGCCGGCGATGTGGAGGAGGACGGGCTCGCCCGCGCTTTCGAACGGCTCGGCCTGATGTGAGCCGTCGAAGTAAAAACGATTAATTTATTCGAATAAATTTTGACCACCGGCGTGTCGCAATCTTGACCAGTGAGCGCTGACAATGGCTGAATTATGCCGATAATCGGTGTAATAACAGCGATGTGACCATATTTGACAGGATTCCCATAATCCGTATACTAAAAGCACAAGTTATTCGAACAACAAAAAGTATATCGAATAACTGAAGGCTGAAAAGCCGTGCTGGAAGTACAAAGAAGATGCGGACTACGAAGTCCGCAGATGTCCAAGGAAGGACTCCTGTGATGAAGGAAAGGTTCACCAACGTCGCGCAGAAGACGCTTGACGTGTTCGTGAAATTCGCGAGCACCAAAGCCATCACCGCGCTCAAGGACGGCTTCGTGCTGTCCATGCCGATCACGCTCGTCGGCTCGATCTTCCTGCTGATCGCAAACCTGCCGATCACCGGCTACACCGATTTCATGGCCCGGATCTTCGGCAGCGATTGGAATCTGGGTCTCAACCAGATCAACAACTCCACGTTCAACGTGCTCGCGATGGTCATCGCCGTCGGCATCGGCTACTCCTACGCCCGCAACGAGAAGATGGACGGCATCTCCTGCGGCATCCTGACGCTGGTCTCGTTCCTCATCGTCTCGCCCTCCACGCTGACGGTCACCAGCGACACCATCAAGGCGCTGGGCGGCGACACCGCCACCATCTCCAACGTCCTGCCGAACACGTGGATGGGCGGCAACGGCATCATCTCCGCCATCATCATGGGCCTGATCGGCTCGTGGGTCTACACCACCTGCATCAAGAAGAACCTGCGCATCAAGATGCCCGACGCCGTGCCCGAAGGCGTATCGAACGCCTTCTCCGCGATGATCCCCGGCTTCTTCATCATGTGCTACTCCGCGATCATCTACCAGGTGTGCCAGGTCTTCGGCGGCGTTTCGCTGACCGAGCTCATCTTCAAGATCATCCAGACCCCGATGCAGGGTCTGACCGACAACTGGGCCGGTGCCATCATCATCGTGCTGCTCATGTCGCTGCTGTTCTGGTGCGGTCTGCACGGTCCGAACATCGTCTCCGGCATCATCTACCCGGTGCTCACCGCCAACTCGCTGGTCAACCAGAACCTCATGGACCAGGGCATCAAGGCCACGCAGGCCAACGGCGGCCACTATCTGGTGCCGCAGCTCATCGACTGCTTCTGCAAGTTCGGCGGCGTCGGCCTGACCCTCGGCTTCATCGTTGCGGCGCTGCTGGTCGCCAAGTCCGCCCAGGTGCGCGAGCTGTCCAAGCTGTCGCTCGCCCCCGGCATCTTCAACGTGAACGAGCCCATGATCTTCGGCCTGCCGATCGTCTACAACCCGATCATGCTCATCCCGTTCATTTGCGCCCCGCTGGTCGCCGTGATCCTCACCTACGGTGCCATGGTCATCGGCTTCCTGCCCGCCTTCGGCGCCATGCAGGTGCCGTGGACCACGCCGCCGATCATCTCCGGCTTCCTGCTCGGCGGATGGCAGGGCGTGGTGATCCAGGTGCTGATCTTCGCGGCCTCCATCGCCATCTGGTTCCCGTTCGTCAAGATGCAGGACAAGATCTGCCTCAAGCAGGAGCAGGACGCCGCGGCCGAGTAACCGTCAGGCCGCCGGCCGGCCACTGCGGCCGGCGACCGGTCCGCACGACACAACTTCAACCCAACCCCCTCAACAAGCCAACAAGTCAACAGCGCGGCCGCAAGGCCGCACCCCACGAAAGGAAACCATCATGCATATCGTCCTTTGCTGCAACCAGGGAATGTCCACCTCCATGCTCGTCAAGAAGATGCGCGAAGCCGCCGCCAAGAACGGTGTCGACGTGCAGATTGACGCCTACCCGATCTCCGAGATCGAGGAGAAGGCTCCCGACGCGGCCGTCATCCTGCTCGGACCGCAGGTTCGCTTCGAACTGAACCCCCGTGTCAAGGGGGCCTGTTCCCGAACATCCCGGTCGAATCCATCAATCCGCAGGACTACGGCCTGGTGCGCGGCGAGAACGTGCTCAACCACGCGATCGAGCTCGCCGGCAAGTGATCTCCCTATCCCGGCGTCGTCCGATACGACGGCGCTGGGCATTCCCTCCCTCAATCCCTCCCTCATTCCCCATCACCCAACCCCACGAATGACCGTCCGCCGCGAGCCGGTGACCGGCGCGGCGAACACCGACGAAAGGACAGTCCAATGGCGGACGCACCCGAAACCCTTGACATGGAAGTGCTGTGCATGCAGATGATCGTCGATGCCGGCTCTGCGAAATCCGATTACATGGAAAGCGCTGCAGGCCGTCAAGGCCGGCGACTATGAGACCGCCGCCGCGAAGATGAAGTCCGGCGACGAGCAGTACGCGGCCGGCCACGAACAGCACGCGAAGCTGGTGCAGCAGGAGGCGGCCGGCGACCCGGTCACGATGTCGCTGCTGCTCACCCACGTCGAAGACCAGATGATGTCGACCGAGACTGTGAAGCTCATGGTCACCGAGCTCATCGACCTGTATCGAAAGCTCTCAACGGCTGAGGGCCTTCGGCGCACGACGCGCATATCACGTACGGCAAACACAAGTAAAGGAACAAGCATCATGGGATTTCCCGAGAATTTCCTCTGGGGCGGCGCGGTCGCCGCACATCAGCTTGAAGGCGCATGGGACGTGGACGGCCGCGGCCCGAGCATCTGCGACGTACTCACCGGCGGGGCGGCTGGCGTGGCCCGCAAGATCACCGACGGCGTGATCGACGGGCTCAACTACCCGAACCACCGCGGCATCGACTATTATCACACCTTCCGCGAGGACGATGCGCTGTTCCGGGAAATGGGCTTCAAGTGCTTCCGCACATCCATCTCCTGGTCCCGCATTTTTTTCCGAACGGCGACGAAGAGGAGCCGAACGAGGCCGGACTCAAAGTTCTACGAAGAGCTGTTCTCCGACTACCGCGCCAAGGGCATGGAGCCGGTCGTCACCCTCTCCCACTTCGAAATGCCCCTGCACCTGGCCAAGATGGGCGGCTTCACCAACCGCAAGGTCGTCGACTGCTTCGTGCGCTTCGCCACCACGGTGATGGAGCGCTACAAGGACCTGGTGACCTACTGGCTGACCTTCAACGAGGTCGACAACCAGATGAACATGCACACGCCGATCTTCCCGTACACGAACTCCGGCATCATCCCCAACCCGGACGACACCCCGCACGAGGTGGAGCAGAAGGTCTGGCAGGCGATTCACAACGAGTTCGTCGCCGCGGCCATCGCGGTCAAGCGCGGACGCGAGATCAACCCGGACTTCCAGATCGGCTGCATGCTCTCCTTCGTGCCGATCTACCCGGAGACCTGCCGCCCGGACGACGTCATGCTCGCCCAGGAGCAGATGCGCAAGCGCTACCTGTTCGGCGACGTGTACGTGCACGGCGAGTATCCGCGCTACCTGCTCAAGTGGTGGGAGCGTGACGGCATCGACATCGCAATGGAGCCGGGCGACCTCGACGCCATCAAGGACGGCATCGTCGACTACATCTCCCCTGAGCTACTACATGTCCGTAGCCGTCAGCTCGCAGGGCTCCACGCTCGACGCGATGGAGCACGGCCTCGACGGGCTGGTGCCCAACCCGTACATCAAGGCCACCGACTGGGGCTGGCAGATCGATCCGGTCGGCCTGCGCTACTCGCTGTGCGAGATGTACGAGCGCTGGAACAAGCCGCTGTTCATCGTCGAGAACGGCGTGGGCATGTACGAGACGCCCGACGAGAACGGCTACATCGCCGACGACTCGCGCATCGAATACCTCAAGAGCCACATCGCCGAGGTCAAGAAGGCCATCGACCTGGACGGCGTGCCCGTCATGGGCTACACGGTCTGGGGCTGCATCGACGTGGTGAGCTTCACCACCGGCGAGATGAAGAAGCGCTACGGCCTGATCTACGTGGACGGCGACGATGAAGGCCACGGCTCGTACAAGCGCAGCCGCAAGAAGTCCTTCGGCTGGTACCAGCACGTCATCGCCACCAACGGCGAGGAGCTGTAAACCCGAATCCCGCCGGTGCCCTGCACGCCGGCGGGATTTTCGCATATCATCGCAGGCCGCCATCATCGTCCAATGCGAAGGAGCGTCACCATGACACGCATGCTGTTCCTTGACATCGACGGCACACTGGTCGGCAAAGACCAGCGCATCCCGCAATCGGCCATCCGCGCGATTCGCGCCGCGCAGGGCAACGGCCATCTGGTGCTGATCTGCACCGGCCGCGCGCGAGCAGGCGCGGCGGGATGGCGTTACGCTCGGCGACCTGGTGCCTGGCAGCAAGGGCGAGGGACTGCGTTTCGCTGCGGCCACCATGGGCGTGCCGCTCGCCGACACGGTGGCGATCGGCGACAGCGACAATGATCTGACCATGATCGAGGTGGCCGGCATCGGCATCGCGATGGGCAACGGGGAGCAGTGCGCCAAAGACGCCGCCGATTGGGTCGCCGATGCGGTGGACGTGAGCGGCCTCGCGCACGCCTTCGAGCGGCTGGGCGTGGTGTAGCAGCCCCAGCCCGCGCACGGCACGGCTTTCCGGCAAGGAGCGTAATCCATCTGACTGTATTACGATGGAACATGATTCGTACACCGACGTCGGAGGTATCGCCGTTATGACATCCAAGCAGAACAACTATCTGCGCGAGCGTGAAAAAGCCAATGCGCGCTCGCCATTCTCCAAACGAACGCCGGAACGTGTGATCATGTGCGCCGGTGCCGTGTATTCGGTCGGCATGGCCATCTTCTTCGCGCTGTCGTACTTCGGCGTGATTTCCAGTACGTCCGAGGCCGCCCGGACGTCGGCTCAGGCCGTGACCGCGCTGAGCCGCAACAGCAGCAACACGGCGCTCATCATCCTGTACGCCATCGTGACGGCGGGAGTCGCCGCGGTGACCATATATATGGCCGTGAAGCACATGCAGCCCGGTCCGCGGTTCAAATGGACGGTCAGCTGGATGATCTTCGTGATGGTCTTCTCACTGTTCACCGCTGACATGGTGGGGCTGATCGCGTTCGGCGTGGCCTTCGGCATGTACATGACACGCGATTGGCAGCTGCTGCGTGCCGTCAACGCCGCGAACGCCGGCAAACGCTCGTCGAAGCGCTGATACATGGCCTCTGATACGACCAGTCAGCGTCGCGACGGGCAGGAGCTCGCCGCGGACGTCGACGCACTCGCCAACCAGGCGGTACTCGCCGACGTCGAACAAGAAGCGAAAAGCCACTCCGGCAAGGATGCCGCGGACAGGCGGCTGCCGCTGATCGCCCGCATCTACGGCGTGCTCGTGCTGCTGCAGGGCGTCATCACTCTCCCCGTCATCGTGCTGATGGTGGGATATTCGGTGCATGAGATTCTCGACGGCCGTGTGACCGTCGACGTGCTGAACCTGACATTCATCCTCACATGCGCCCAGACGGTGGTCTCCAGTGCCAACGCGGCATGCCTGACCGTGCTGGGCGTGCTGCTGATCCGCAACCGACGGCGGTATTCCGCCTGGTGGTCGTATATCGTCATGATGGTGACGTTCGCCGAGGGACTGCTGTCGCTCGCATTGGACGGGTTGGGCGCGAATCTGCTCGTGCCGTCCATCCAGATGACCATACTGGTCGCGCTCGCCATAACCCTTGACCCGACTCTGCTGGAGGAACGGCGGCTGCAGCGCGCGCTCAAGCGCATGGATGAGCGCGACGAATACGAGGCGGCGCTCGCCAAAGGGCATGGTCGGCCGCGACATGAGCGGCAAGGGCTATATCTCGCTGGATTTCTTCAACCTGTTCTGGATTTTCGTCATCGGCTGCATGATCGGACTGGTGGTCGAGACGATATATCATTGGTGGTATTACTACGGCGAATATCAGGATCGCGCTGGCATGCTGTGGGGCCGTTCTCGCCGATCTACGGGTTCGGCGCCGGATTCATGACGATTCTGCTCAACCGGCTGTGGCGCTCGAACTGGGTGCTGATCTTCTTCTCCAGTGCTCTGATCGGCGGCGTGTTCGAGTACTGCTCCAGCTGGTTCATGGAGGTCGCGTTCGGTATCAAGGCCTGGGATTACACGGGCGAATGGCTGTCGATAGGCGGTCGCACCTCCGGCAAGTACATGGTGTTCTGGGGGATTATGGGACTTGCCTGGATCAAGTTCGTGCTGCCGTACCTGCTGAAGTTCATCAACCTGATTCCGTGGAAGGTACGGTATTCGCTGACCGCCGTGGTATTCGTGCTGCTGTTCATCGACGGCATGATGACATTGATGGCGTTCGACTGCTGGTACGGGCGCATGGCGGGGCATGCGCTGGATTCGCCGATCACGCAGTTCTTCGCCGACCATTTCGGCAACGATTTCATGGCGAACCGATTCCAGACCATGTCCATCGACCCGTCCGTCAGGGCAGGGCGCATGTAGGTCGTGGGCCGTGCGCGGGCGGGGCTGTGCCGAGCCGGGCCGTGCCGGGCCGGGCGGAGTGCAAGACCGCCCGAAGTCCTACACTGGTGCACCGGAAGCGCCTGGAGAAGGCGCGGGAAGGGTGGCAATGTCCAGCAAACTGGTGTTTCTCGATATCGATGGCACATTGGCCGACGAACGGCATGAAGTGCCGATCTCCGCGCAGGAGGCATGCAAGGCGGCCCGGTCGCGCGGCCACAAGCTGTTCATCTGCACCGGACGCTCGATGCCGAAGATCGAACGCGGCATTCTCGATCTCGGATTCGACGGCGTGATCTCGGTGGCCGGAGCGCAGGCGGACGTCAACGGGCGGGTGCTGTTCCGGCATGACATCGCGCCCGAGGCGATCGACGCCGCAACCGCGTATTTAGAACGGCACGGCATCGAGAACTACCAGTGGCAGGGCGCGGACGGCATGTACATCTCGTGCGGGTATGCGCGGCATCTTGAATCCAAGGGGGTCGGCCGTGTGGAAGAACGGTCAGTTCGCGCGGTACTGGCATCTGATCGACGACATCGCGGTGCCGGACGGTTCCACGCTGGGGCATGTCATCCATGCGAGCAAGGGCTCGTATTTCTCCGGAGCGGATCCCGATGTGAGTTTTGATGACGTATCGCGTGATTTGGGGAGTGGTTCACGCTGGTTCACGGCTCGTACGATGATATTTCGCCCAACAACGGCGAGTTGCTCATCAACGGCGTCGACAAGGGGCACGGCCCTGTGCGATGTGGCGAAGGACCTCGGCTACAGCATCGCCGACACAATCGCGATTGGCGACAGCGACAACGACACCGCGATGCTCAAGGCCGCGGGCACATCCGTGGCGATGGGCAACGCCACTCATGGCATCGAGTGTTTCTGCGACATGACCACCACCGACATCCACGACGACGGTATCGCCAACGCCTTCGTCACCCTAGGCCTGATCTGATTCAGCGCGTCGCGGGGCGACTGCTGTCTTGCCCCCCCGCTGGCGGGCTGAGCCGTTAAGCAAACAGCGGAGCTGTTTGTAGGCGAAGTCGAGCTGACAGGCGAGCAGCAGAATGGTCGTGCGTAGCACATCCGTAGTTGCAGGGCCCGGAGGGCTGCCGCGTAGGGACTGTGCCATCTTTTTGCCCCCGCTGGCGGGGGGGCTGTCGCGTAGCGACTGGGGGTGGTCGTCAGTCAGCGCGCGCAAGATGCCGCCTGCGCGCAACGCCGTACTGGACATTGTCCGGTGTTCGCGTGTATCTTGGTAATGTTGCCCCTTTAGCTCAACGGTTAGAGCAGCGTCCTTTTAAGTCGTGGGTTGTGGGTTCGAATCCCACAGGGGGGCACGGTTAAGTCCTTGGAAATCGGCGTTTCCGGGGACTTTTTGCTTGCCATTGACTTTCGACCCTAGTAGGGGCCTGATGGGAGGCAGGTGCTTCCTTCCGTCGATTCATTGCTCGTGTAGCAATACAAATCTAAACGAAGCAATACTGA
>VOFJ01001845.1_pt1 | contig 20952 bp, 39 predicted proteins | sample 5384081 | NCBI WGS metagenome assembly VOFJ01 (sample SAMN12384729, study PRJNA508395) | human gut metagenome | isolation source: healthy gut I | host: Homo sapiens | reverse complement strand
TCGGTATTGCTTCGTTCCGTTTACGTATTGCTGAAATATTTATCGCCCGGGTTTCGCTTTGCTGCGAACAGCATGCGGCTGATATTCTCACTCGTTAAAATCGGCAAACCGATATCATCGCCAGGATAGTGGTGAGTGGAGAGAAAATCAAGCGGCAGCCGCTCCTTCTCACAATAGGCGCGCATTTCGGGCAGCCAGCGGTTCTGCGAGGTGGCGGGGCCGCCCACGCGGATATTGGGGTCAATATCCTTAATGGCGTTGACGGTAGTTTTATAGAGAAGAAAATATTCCGCCTGCGAACCTGTCCAAAAAAACCGCGTAAATCCGGCTCATTCCAGACCTCGAAAAACCAACTCTCAATTTCCGATTTTCCATAACGGCCAATCAAAAACCGGATAAAATCCTGGATCAGCCGCCGCCAAGCCTCGTATTCCTTGGGCGGCGTGACGTTTCCTTTATAGTGAAATACCGTCCGTTTCCCCGCCCCATCACAGAGGGCATGAAACCGAGCTCCACAAAGGGCTTAATCCCAGCAGCGCGTCATAAACGACAGCATCGCAGGTTAACGCGGAAAATCTTAAAACATCTCAGCTGTCTTTGGTCCGATATCAAGTCCCATCCATCCTTCCGGGATCTCATTCTGAGCTACTACCTGTGTATTTGCATCGTTAGAGAAAGCGTCTGCTTTACAGCATCAACTGGAAGAAGAAGTTTTACACCTTTTCTCTTCTGCTTTCTTAACCATGTCAAGTGCGTACTGTAAAGTAATCTTCCTCAAGAAGGGAATTTCCTACGCTTCCGCCCTGAGCTTTTGTGAATGTGTAGCACATTCCACCACCAATGATCAGAGTATCAACTTTGTCAAGAAGGTTGTTGATTACAGAAATCTTACTGGATACTTTAGATCCTCCAAGGATTGCAACAAATGGTCTTTCCGGATTCTCTACTGGCATTTCCAAGGAAAGCGATCTCTTTCTGCATAAGGTATCCAACAACAGCTGTGTCAACATACTGTGTAACACCAACATTGGAGCAATGAGCTCTGTGAGCTGTACCGAAAGCATCGTTTACGAATACGTCTGCAAGAGATGCAAGGTCTTTGCTGAATGCTTCACCGTTCTTTTGTCTCTTCTGCTCTGTAACGTGTGTTTTCAAGAAGAACAACATCTCCGTCTTTCATAGCTTCAACAGCTGCTTTTTTGCGTTTGGTCCAACTACTTCCGGATCAGCTGCAAATTTAACTTCCTGTCCAAGGAGCTCAGAAAGTCTTACTGCTACTGGTGCAAGTGAAAGCTCCGGCTTTGGCTCTCCCTTCGGTTTTCCAAGGTGGGAACAAAGAATTACTTTTCCTCCATCAGCGATCAGCTTCTTGATTGTAGGAAGAGCTGCCACGATACGGTTCTCATCTGTGATCTTTCCATCCTGAAGCGGTACGTTGAAATCACATCTTACAAAGAACTCTTTTTCCTTTTTACATTGATATCATCTACGGATTTTTTTATTAAGTGCTGCCATTTTTCATAGCCTCCTGTATCTTGTCTTTTTCTCTGATCGTCTCATAAATTCCGTGTGAATTATCACCAGCAGATATTTAACGATCACATTAAAAAAAGGATCCGGTCCTACAATAAGACCGGACCCCATTGTGAGTCAATAATTCAGATTAATTCTGAGTATTTAATATAAAATTAAGCCTCAAGAAGTGTTCCGAAGTGTTTGATTGTTCTTACCATCTGGCTTGTGTAAGAGTTCTCGTTGTCATACCATGAAACAACCTGAACCTCTGTTGTACCATCACCAACTGGAAGAGCCATTGTCTGAGTTGCATCAAACAGTGATCCAAATCTCATTCCTACGATGTCGCTGGATACGATCTCATCTGTGTTTGTATCCGAAAGGACTCGTTAGAAGCTGCTTTTTCATAGCTGCGTTGATCTGATCTACAGTAACTTCTCCACCCTCAACTACTGCTGTAAGGATTGTTGTAGAACCTGTTGGTGTAGGAACACGCTGAGCAGATCCGATAAGTTTTCCGTTCAGTTCTGGGATAACAAGACCGATTGCTTTAGCAGCACCTGTGCTGTTTGGTACGATGTTAACTGCAGCTGCACGAGATCTTCTAAGATCACCTTTTCTCTGCGGTCCATCAAGTGTCATCTGATCTCCTGTGTAAGCGTGGATTGTACACATGATACCGGACTTGATTGCTGCAAGGTCGTTAAGAGCTTTTGCCATCGGAGCCAGGCAGTTAGTTGTACAGGATGCTGCGGAGATGATGTTGTCCTCTTTTTGTAAGTTCTTCGTGGTTTACATTGTAAACGATTGTCGGAAGGTCATTTCCAGCTGGAGCAGAAATAACTACTTTCTTAGCACCTGCATCGATGTGAGCCTGAGCTTTTGCTTTGGATGTGTAGAATCCTGTACACTCCAGAACAACGTCAACACCGATCTCTCCCCCAAGGAAGCTCAGCTGCGTTAGCTTTTGCGTAGATCTTGATCTCTTTTTCCGTCAACTGTGATAGAATCCTCTCCTGCTTCTACTGTATCTGCAAGAGCGTATGTTCCCTGAGTTGAGTCATATTTTTAATAAGTGAGCAAGCATCTTAGGAGATGTAAGGTCGTTGATTGCTACTACCTCATATCCTTCTGCTCCGAACATCTGTCTGAAAGCAAGACGTCCGATACGTCCAAAACCATTAATCGCTACTTTTACTGCCATGATTAATTCCTCCTAAAAAGTTTAAAAAATTTATGGCTGTATCTCCAGCCATGGCGATGAATTTAACAAAGCGATAATTGTTAAATATTCATCAACTAGATTCATTGTACTAAAACAAGAACAAAAATTCAAGCCTTAAATCCATATAATTCTAATTTTATGGAACAATTCTCCTAAACACCGGTTTCCCGCCCCTTAAATTCTGCATAATAACTAAAACCACAGCCTGCAAGTATCTCTCCTGCCTGCTCATAGTCAAAAGCTACATGTTCCGGCCTGTGTGCATCTGCTCCGATTGTGACAATTTCACCACCAAGCTCCTTATATCTTCTGATAACATCCGGATGCGGGTTTGGAAATCCAAGTCCATATTTCATTCCTGCCATGTTCATCTCAAGTCCTTTTCCATGACTGATCAGATGTTTTAGTATCTCATCGATCTCTTCTGCATATTTTCTGTAAGAATATTCTTCTGCCTGATGTGCGCCATAACGGACAACATAGTCCAAATGTCCCAGGCTATCGAAGGAATTTATTTTTTTTCAGGTTTTCAATTGCCACCTGAAATGCTTCATGATAAGCCTCCTCATCACTTCGTCCTTCAAAAAATCCACGATAATACGGATCCTGTCCATGGATAAGGTGTATTGAACCGATCACAAAATCAAACGGATATTTTTTCTGTCAGTTCTTTATAATATTCTCCCAGGTGTGGCTGAAGTCCGATCTCTACACCAATCCGGACTTCCAGTTTCTTCTGATATTCTGTTTTTAATTGCGTCAGTCTGCTGAAATATTCATCCAGGTCGAACATAAATGCACCCGCCGGAAAATCCGGTGTTTCCGGAAAGTCTTTATCAAGATGATCCGTGATGCAGACTGCCTGCATTCCTTTATTCACCGCTGCATCAAGCATGGAATGTACAGATGCATCACTATCTTCTGAAAATCTTGTATGCATATGCGCATCACATGCTATCATAATATTGTGCCGCCTCCTAATACATACTCACCATCATAGAGAACAACCGCCTGTCCCGGTGTCACTGCACGGATTGGTTCATCAAATGTGCAGGTGATTTCATCTTCCCCTGTCTTTTCCACTGTGCACCAGGCTCCTTTATGATTGTAACGGATCTTTGCAAACACCCGGATGGGTTCTGTGATATCTTCTACACTCATGAAATTCAATTCATTCGCACGCAGCGTATGCGTTAAAGATTCTTCGTATGTTCCAATCACAACTTCATCTGTTTCCGGACGAATCTCAAGTACAAATGCCGGATATCCCAGCGCAAGTCCAAGCCCTTTACGCTGTCCTACTGTATAATGAATGATTCCTTTGTGTTTTCCAAGGATCTTCCCATCCGGTGTCACGAAATTTCCCTGACGAATCGGAGCATCTACGTTTTTCTTCAATAAAAGATGCATAGTCTCCATCTGGAACAAAACAGATATCCTGGCTATCCGGTTTATTTGCCACCTGCAGTCCGATTTTTTCTGCCATCTCACGGATCTGATCTTTTGAATAATTTCCAACCGGCATCAATGTATGTTCCAGCTGCTCCTGTGTCAGATTGTAAAGCGCATATGTCTGGTCTTTTCGCAAGCGTCGCAGATCTTCGGATTGCATATCTTCCATTCGAAAGTTTATCAATTCTCGCATAATGTCCTGTTGCGATATAGTCCGCTCCGATGGAAAGGCTTCTCTGCAGAAGTGCTTCCCATTTCACACATAACGGTTGCAGGCAATACACGGGTTAGGTGTTCTTCCGTTCAGGTATTCTTTTTGTAAAATAATCAATTACACTTTTCTGAAATTCCTGCTTAAAGTTCATCACATAATACGGAATACCAATAGACGATGCAACACGTCTTGCATCGTCTACCGCACTGAGCCCACAACAGCCGCCGTTTTCTTCTTGAACTTCGTTTTCCTCGTCCTGCCATATCTGCATGGTCACGCCGATCACATCATAGCCTTGTTCTTTCAAAAGCCAGGCTGCCACGGAGGAGTCTACTCCCCCGGACATTCCAACAACAACTTTGCCTTTGCTCATTAATATTCCTCTTCCTCTGCTTCTTCACCTTCATGAATATCTGACTTCGGTTTCTTAAGCCCCTCAATCTTGACACCGTGTTTCTCTGCATAATCCCAAAGTGCTGCATGGATTGCTTCCTCTGCAAGAAGTGAACAGTGAACCTTTACCGGCGGAAGTCCGTCAAGAGCTTCCCATAACGGCTTTGTTTGTTACTTCCATTGCTTCCTGAATGCTTTTTCCCTTTAACCATCTCTGTTGCCATACTGGAAGTTGCAACAGCTGCTCCACATCCGAATGTTTTGAACTTTACATCACGAATGATCTGATTTTCATCAATATCAAGATAAATTCTCATGATATCTCCACATTTCGCATTTCCTACTGTTCCTACGCCACTTGCATCTTCAATTTCCCCTACATTTCTTGGATGCTGAAAATGATCCATTACCTTTTCTGTATACATTATATAATTCCTCCATTTTGTTTATCTTTTTTATCCAAAAATTATTCTGTATTTTTCTTTTAAATCATTCTGACTTATGCATTCTTCTGCTGCTTTTTTATAAAATCTTCGTAGAGTGGAGACATACTGCGCAGATGTGCAACAATCTCTTTAAGCTGATCTACTGTATAGTCGATATCTTCTTTTGTTGTATCAGCTCCAAGTGTCATACGAAGGGAACCATGTGCGATCTCATGCGGCAGTCCGATTGCCAGAAGTACATGGGACGGATCCAGGGAACCGGATGTACATGCAGAACCGCTGGATGCGCAGATTCCTTTCATATCCAGCATGATCAGGAGGGATTCACCCTCTACAAACTGGAAGCTGAAGTTAATATTGTTTGGAAGACGTTTCACACGGTCTCCGTTCAGTCTGCAATATGGAATCTCTTTCTCAATTCTGAGATTGCATAATCGCGGAGTTCTGTCTCCTGTTTCATTCTCTGATCCATAGAAGCCATTGCAAGTTCAACTGCTTTTCCAAGTCCAACGATTCCAGGTACATTCTCTGTTCCTGCACGGCGCTTTCTCTCCTGTGCTCCACCGTGAATAAATGAACGGATCTTCACTCCTTTTCTGATATAAAGGAAACCGATTCCCTTTGGTCCGTTCAGTTTATGTCCACTGGAACTGAGCATATCAATATTCATCTCATCTACATTGATCGGTACCTGACCAAACGCCTGGACAGCATCTGTATGGAAAAAGTACTCCATGTTTATGTGCAATCTCTCCGATTTCTTTGATTGGCTGAATACTTCCGATCTCATTGTTTGCAAACATTACGCTGACCAGAATTGTATCTGGACGAATCGCTGCTTCAACAGCTTCCGGACTGACAATACCATTCTCATCTACATCCAGATAAGTCACTTCATATCCTCTCTTCTGGAGATATTCTCCTGTATGAAGGATTGCATGATGCTCAATCTTTGTTGTAATGATATGTTTTCCCTTTGATTCATAAGCCTCAGCTGTAGCTTTCAGCGCCCAGTTATCAGATTCAGAGCCACCAGCTGTGAAATAAATCTCCTCTGTCTTCGCACCAAGTGCTTTTGCTATGATTTCTCTCTGTTTTTTGTGATCACTTCTTTATTCGCAGCCGCAAAACCATAAACACTGGATGGGTTACCAAAATGCTCTGTAAAATATGGGAGCATCGCATCCACAACTTCCGGTGCTGTCTTTGTTGTTGCTGCATTATCAAGATAAATTAATTTTCCCATTACCTGTTACCTCACTTTTTTATTTTATCTACTTTGTTTTCTTACTGTTCACAAATAATTGTAGACAATGATTCTTTTCAGTTTTTACACTTTGTATAATCCAGGATGATTGTCTGTATGTCCAAGACATTTACTTTCTGTCACCAGTTGATTCAGCCGATTTCATCTACTGTCTGGTTAATACTATCATTGATTCGTTTCCACACATACTTTGTCACACAGCTGTCCGCGCCTTTGCATTCTCCTTCCGGATCAAGTCCGGCGCATTCTACTGGTTCAAGATTCCCTTCCAGTGCACGAAAGCACATCTCCTACAGAAATATCTTTTGCTTCCTTTGCTAAGACATATCCACCATTTGCACCTCGGATGCTCTTGACAAGTCCTGCTTTTTTCAGCTTCGACATCAATTGTTCCAGATATCGTTCTGAAATATCCTGACGTCTTGCAATACTTGTGATGGAAACCGGAGAATCTTCACTGTATTGGGCCAGATCGATCAAGGCACGCAATCCGTATTTCCCTTTGTTGACAGTTTCACATCTTCACCTTCTTTTTTTCTTTTCCTTTTCCTAGTATTATACTAGGGTTTCCTTTTTGTAGGATATCACTAGTCTTACGTTCTGTCAAGGATGTTTCTTGAATATGTTGTTTAAAAATAAGTTCATTTCTGGTTACTGTCCGCGTTGCACGTGGCAGCAATCATTTTGACATGAGGGTATTATGTTTAGAAAAAACATTCTTTGATTAAAGGAACACTGATTCTCACATCTGCCGGTCTTGTAAAGCCGCGTTCTCGGATTCTTTTTTCCGTATTTTCTTAAGCCATACCTTTGGAGAAGAACAGGTCGGACTTTATCAGTTAATTTTTTCCTTTCTACGCACTCTGCCTGTCTTTGAGTACTTCCGGTCTTGAAACTGCCATTTCCAGAAGTGTCTCTCGCTTTCACTCCCTTGGCCGCCGAACGCAGGACGGAAAGTTGATTTTCCAGACAGGTCTGATTCTTTCTGTTCTGATTTCACTGATTTGTACTTTTCTGGTACAGAAGAATTCCGTTTTTCTTTCAAATCGTTTTCTTGAGATCCAAGATGTGCAACACTATTATATCTGATCGTTCTTGCACTTCCGGCGGCTTCTGTCCACAGTTGTATCTGTGGTTATCACTATGGTCTGCAAAGAACCTCTGTCCCGGCTATTTCACAGTTACTCGAACAATTTGTTCGAATTTCTTCTGTTTTTGTTTTATATTTTATTTTTTTATACACAGTGGAGTTCACCCTGAGATTCCATTGGCTGTATCAGGTATTATTTTCGGAGAACTTGCAGCAGCAGGCTACTCGCTTTTTTCACTGAAGAAGAAGGGTTTTGATGCTGATTCTCCATATATTCTTTCTATCTCAAAATCTTGTTCTGAATTGCTACGCCTCTCTGTTCCATTGACAGTTAATCGCACAGCAATTACGCATTCTTGCAGGGAATTGAAGCAGCTTCAATCCCTGTCTGCCTTGAGCTTGCATCTCACAGTGCTTCTGAAGCTCTCAGTATTTATGGGGTACTGACCGGAATGGCATTACCATGTATCCTTTTTCCCTGTGCACTCACTAACTCAGTTAGCCTGCTTTTTAATTCCAGCGGTCGCACAAAAAGCAAGCTGAAAGCTCTTCAAAAGAGACATTTCTCCTTATAAAAAGGCTGCCGGAGGATGTTTCTCCCTTGGTCTTCTGTGTTCTGTCTTCTTTCTTCTTACTGGATCTTTCCTCGGAAATTTCTTATTTCACAGTACTTTAGCCGGCAATTTCATCGTAACACTTGCCTGGATCTGTCCTTTCCTGTACACAAGTTCCGCTCTTCTCAGTGCAATCAATGGACTGGGACTTACAACCCTGACGCTGATGATCAATCTTCTTGGATTATCCATCCGCATTCTTAGTGTATATTTTGGAATCCCTCACTATGGAATCACAAGGATACCTATGGGGGGCTTTTCATCAGTCAATTAGCTGTCTGCCTTGTTGCATTACTTACACTTTCCCACGAAATCAAAAAAAGAATATTTACAATCTTTTGAATCAGCCACGGATTAAGACAGGACTCTGAAAAAATCCCAATTAAAAACAAACCGCATACAAAGAACGTTTTTGTCTGTTCCACTGATTCTGTGGATAGTTCCAACAAAAGCGCAAAAGCACAAGAACTGCCGGAACATAAAAAAGGAACTGTGGAAATAGTCCTGCCACACAAAGAATACTTCCCTTCATTCCTAATTCTGCTACTGCCTCTGACAATAAAATTCCTCCTGACATCCCCGTCCACAGAAGAAAAAACGCTGCCACAATTTTTCTGATCCGATTCCCATCGCCAAAAACAGAATCAGGAAAAAGACTCCCCGTACCCGAATCAAATACCAAATGTACTGTTGAAAAAGATATCGTCTCATTCTTTAATCTCATAAGATAAACTTCTGTAAAAGTTCCGATCAGACTTAGCTGTTCTCCCCATATATAATTGACAATCAAGATTCCTGTCAAAAAAGCCTGTAAAAAACAGAGCTAGAAAGTAATGTCCTGTACGAAATGCCTTCACAAGTATTCCTCCCACCCTATAAAAATGTTCTGCGGATATATTTTTTATCCTCAATCTTCCACACCATTATATGAGTGTCGGGTTTTTCTCATGCGGCAGCAATGCTACTTATTGCCGGCATTCAATCATTTTCCATACTTTACAGCATAAGCCATCAAAGAAGAAACTGTCTTCGCATCTTCAATCTCACCTGAAAAAATCTTTTCCTTCAATTCTTCTATTGTATAAGCGCCAAGTTCAATAAATTCATCTTCATCTAAATGCTGTTTTGACGGTATCAGATCATGTGCCACATAAACTTCAATTCGTTCGTTACAAAATGCTACTGTTGTCCTCAAGGTGATCAGCCACTCCAGCATTCTCGCTGCGATACCCTGTCTCTCTTCCTCTAATTCGCGAGACGCACACTCTATACCAGGTTCTCCCACTTCATCAAGTGCTCCTGCCGGAATCTCCAATGTATATCGATCCAGCGCATTTCTATACTGTCTCACCATCAAAAATCTTACCATCTGCTGTAACCGGAACTACCGCTGCTGCTCCTTTATGACCTATAAAATCCCATACTACGGTGTGATCCCCGTCCACTTCTATCGTGTCCTGATAAAAAGTCAAGAATCTTTCCTTTAAATTTCAATTCTCTGTTAATTCTTTTTAATCTTCTCGCTCATTCTGTTCTCCCTTCTTTTTTACCTTACATCACCGTATGCATTCTATATCAAAAATTTTTTACGCTTACCTGTAATAGCTTTCTCAGTAAACTAAAAGCCCCTGTCTTTCGACAAGGGCCAACTTTCATCTTCTGTTATGATTCTCTTATTTTGCGTAATCTGTTGCTCGTGACTCGCGAATCACATTTACTTTAATCTGTCCAGGGTATTCCAATTCAGACTCAATCTGTTTTGCAATATCCCTTGCTAAAAGCACCATATCATCGTCAGATACCTGCTCTGGAACTACCATAACTCGAATCTCTCTACCTGCCTGAATGGCAAAAGACTTATCTACACCTTTAAACTGGTTGGTAATATCTTCTAACTGTTTCAATCTGTTTGTATATGTCTCGATGGTTTCTCTTCTTGCTCCCGGTCTTGCAGCTGAAATAGTATCCGCTGCCTGAACAACACAAGCAATCAGACTCTGCGGTTCCACATCGCCATGATGTGCCTCCACAGCATTAATAATTGTTGCTGACTCTTTGTATTTTCTACAAAGATCTGAACCAATCTGAATATGTGATCCTTCTACATCATGATCAATTGATTTACCAATATCATGAAGAAGTCCTGCACGTTTTGCAAGTCTGACATCCAGTCCGATTTCTCCTGCAATGAGGCCTGATAACTGAGCCACTTCGATGGAATGCTTCAATGCATTCTGTCCATAGCTTTGTTCTGAACTTCATACGTCCAAGAAGACGGATCAACTCCGGATGAATTCCTGTAACTCCAACGTCAAGAGCTGCAGCTTCTCCTTCCTCGCGGATCATTGTATCCACTTCTTTCTGAGCTTTTTCAACCATCTCCTCAATTCTTGCTGGATGAATACGTCCATCCACGATCAGACGCTCAAGTGCAATTCTTGCAATTTCTCTTCGGATTGGGTCAAACCCTGATAATACAACCGCTTCCGGAGTATCATCAATGATCAGTTCCACACCGGTTAATGTTTCCAGTGTTCTGATATTTCTTCCTTCTCTACCGATAATTCTTCCTTTCATCTCATCACTTGGAAGCCTGAACTACAGAAATTGTAGTCTCAGAGACATGATCTGCTGCACATCTCTGTATTGCATTCACAACATACTCTTTTGCTTTCTTGTCAGCCTCTTCCTTTGCCTGAGTTTCCAGTTCTCTGACCATCTTGGCTGTGTCATGCTTTGACGTCATCTTCAACAGTTTTTAACAGATATTCTTTTGCCTGTTCAGAGGTTAATCCGGAAATTCGTTCCAGTTCCTGCACACGTTTTTTCGCTAAGTTCTTCTACTTTGGCTTCACGCTGGCGAAGATGTTCTTCCTTCGCTGTCAGTTTGTTCTCACGATGTTCCAGTACATCTGACCGTTTGTCGACCGATTCTTCTTTTTGCGAGTACACGCTTCTCATAACGCTGTAACTCCGCTCTTCTTTCTTTTCGTCTCTTTCTCAAGTTCATTCTTTGTCCTGATGGACTCTTCCTTTACTTCCAAAAGAGATTCCTTCTTCGTCGTCTCTGCAGTCTTTACAGCATCGTCAATGATTTCTCTTGCTTTTGCTTCTGCATTCCCAATCTTGCTTTCCGCATTCTTTCTCAGATTGGAAACTGTAACAAAGTGAGTAATGATTCCGACTATCAACGCGAGGGCCACGGCAACGCCTATAAATAAACCTAGACTTATCTGCACAGGAGCACCTCCTTATTCGATTTTCATTGTACATATTACTCAAATACAACACTTAAATTTTATACTGTTTCAACAACAATGTCAAGCATTGTAATTATTATTTTGTATCACATGACACACCCTGGGTTACTGTTCACTCCCGTGTCAGTTACTCTGTTTATCATAATCTGATATAACATGACGGATCACTTCATAACGAAATCCTTTTCGTGCAAGATATCCTAATATCTTTTTGATATTCCTGCTCTTCCATTCTTTCCGGATCAACCTTCTTTTTTCGCAGTATCCTTCGGATTGCCTCTTCCTCAGAATCTTCACTATAGCACTGTTCAAAAGCCGACAGATCAAATCATCAGAAACTCCCTTCTGCGACAGCAGTGCCTTGATTTCCGTTTGCTTTTAGTATCTTTGCGGCTCATAACAAAATTTTCCGCATATCTTGCATCATCCGGATATCCAAAAGATCTCACATATTCAATTGCTCCGCTGATCGCGCGCTCTCCGGATACAACCCTGCCTTCAGTTTTCTCTTTAATGCAGACTCTGTGCGATCCATATCCTCCAGCAAATGCATTGCTCTCTTCTTTGCGCGTTTCAACAGTACCTCATTCTGAATCTTTTTCATAATTTTCCTGCGCGAGATCTTCTCCCTGCTTTATACCAAAACGCTTCAACTCACCTTTATAAAGCACAAATGCAAATGTTCCATCCAGATACACTTTGAACTTTGTCTTTGTCTGCTCTTCTATCCCAGTAACAATCATTCTTTCTTTTCTGCCTCATCAGCCACTTTAGAAGCCGGTGTCAGCTTCAGATCACTTGATGCCCCTGTCTTCTTCTCAGCATCTGGAAGCTCATTCTCTGCTTCTTCTGATCCGGATAATGCATAATGTGCTCTCACCTTCTGATCCAGTGTCTCCATCACTTCCGGATGTGATTCCAGATATGCCTTTGCATTCTCTCTTCCCTGGCCAATCTTCTCTCCCTCATATGCATACCCACGCACCGCTCTTCTTCACAAGATCAATATTGGTTGCGAGATCAAGAATATCTCCTGCACGGGAAATACCTTTTCCAAACATAATATCAAATTCCGCTTCTTTGAACGGCGGAGCAATCTTATTCTTCACAATACGGATTCTTGTACGGTTTCCTACCATCTCTCCACTCTGCTTTAAAGTCTCGATTCTTCTGACATCCATACGCACAGATGCATAGAATTTCAGCGCACGTCCTCCTGTCGTTGTCTCTGGATTTCCAAACATTACTCCAACTTTCTCACGCAGCTGGTTAATAAAGATCACAATACAGTTTGACTTGCTGATAACCGGTGTCAGTTTTTCTCAATGCCTGTGACATCAATCTTGCCTGCAGACCAACATGACTGTCTCCCATATCCCCTTCGATCTCCTGCTTTGGAACAAGTGCAGCTACAGAGTCAATGACAATAATATCAATCGCCCCTGAACGTACCATTGTCTCTGCAATCTCAAGGGCCTGATCTCCACTGTCAGGCTGTGAAATATAGAGTTCATCAATATCTACTCCGATATTCTTTGCGTATACAGGATCCAATGCATGCTCTGCATCGATAAATCCGGCAATTCCGCCTCTCTTCTGAACCTCAGAAATCATATGAAGTGCGACAGTTGTCTTACCGCTTGATTCAGGACCATAAACCTCGATCACACGTCCCTTTGGCACACCGCCAAGTCCAAGTGCCGATCAAGACTCAGACATCCGGTAGGAACTGTCTCTACAGCTACATGCGCCCCTGATTCTCCCAGCCGCATCACTGCACCCTTAAAAAAATCTTTCTCCAGCTTTGCGATCGCTGCATCCAGTGCTTTCTTCTTCTCTTCGTTATTCGCCAGCTTTTGTAACACTCTCTTTGCCTGCCATAATTTTCTCCTTCTCTATCTCTCTTAGTGTATAAAACCCATTCTCTCTTTTTTTTCGAACAGTTGTTCGTCTATGAATAGATTTTTTATTATACTTCTTTCAAAATGTCAACAATAATTCTTCCCCTTAATTTTGTTGCAATAATACGATATACCATGGAATCCTCTTCCTGAAACAGAAGAATTGAAGTTCATGTGAATCAGTGCCGGCTTGGATCTGCCGGCCAGACAACTAAAGAATAGCATAAGGAAAGGCAGAATGCAAGTACCACAGCACTTACATTCTGCCTTTTATACTACACTGCTTTCCAGTGTTTCACTTCTTCTTTATTAAAAGATAATTCCTTCCCGGATAATTTTGAATCCACTGCCTTCAAGTTCCGCAATCGTAACAGAACAATTTGGCGGTACTTCATTTTTCCAGAAATGTTCTACTGAAAGACTGCCTCTCATCCTGTTCAGCATTGCTGTCATCGCAGCACCATGAGTAGAAATCAGAAGATTCTTATCCTTCAGCTTCTTACTCTCTTCAAGACTCTTTAAAAACGCTCCGGTTCTTTCATAAAGTTGTTCTACACTTTCCGCATCTTCCGGCCGGAATATAATTTCCCGTATCCTGAAAGAATTTCTGAAATGCAAGATTCTCTTCTTTTCGTCTTATCTACACAAGACATTCCCTCATACGAGCCAAAAGAAATTTCCTGGATTCTCTGATCTTCATAAAGCGGAATGTTGCGTCCTTCAAGAAGAATCTCTGCCGTTTCTTTTGCACGCCGTAAGGGACTTGTATAAGCGGGATCAATGCGGTATTGTCTCATCCCATAAGAAGTTTCCCGGGCAAGATGACGCCCATATTCATTTAAGGGAATATCCTTTCGTCCCTGTACCAGTTTTTTCTTGTTCCAATCCGTCTCTCCATGACGCACAATATATAGCCTCACTGCTGCCTACACTCCCTCTTCTTATCTTTTTTCAATACTTCTCTCCCTGATATATCTGTAAGTAGTTTCCTCACCTTCTTCCGCAAGCATATGAAGCAGTTTTTCTAATAATTCTCTTGTATCTTTATGCATCAGCTCATCTGCACGTCCGTTCCTCATAATATGCAAGCGGTGCGTCAGAGGTATATGCATCCCCGAGATACACTTTACTTGCTGCAATGCGGTCAAGAAACATCTCTACTACATATCTCACCGGCATCTTCATTCCCGCCGAAGGTTCGGTCCCTCCGCACTATAATCAATCCAGTATTCATAATGGTGTTTGTTCCTTCCTTTGTGGTGGAGCCATGCGGAAGAATACCCCTTTTTCTTCCCGTTCAGCATTATTAGGGCTTCTTGTCCCCTGATAGTATCTGCATCCCACACGGAATTCTGTCCAACTGTATTTTGACATATCATGGAGCAGTCCCTGTTTGTACAACCCAACACGAAAACACTCTTTCAATACCAGTTTTTTGTGTTTTGTTATGGATTACAAAAAATGTGCAAATGCCTTCATACTTTTTCCCTCTCGGCCGGCTGTTCTTCTTTACAAAGTTCTTCTGCTCCCTGCCGTTTTTCTATTTTATTTACATTCTGCGTCTTAACTGTATAAAATCGGTTTCTTTTTTCTGAACGACTCTTCTTTTCCTCTATCCTACGTCAACCAGAATTGCTACGCTACGTTCTTCCAGTAATACCTCTTTCTGATTTTCCAGCTTTTTCGCTTCACAAAGCACGCCATCTTTTGTAGTCATAACAAGATACCATTCTACGTTCTTTCCAATCGTTGGTATTGCGAAGTGATGCGGCAACCAATGCATATTATACGCTGTAAAACAAAGGGAGCTCCCCTTCTTTCGTTCCTGAATACAAAACACCTAACTGACGGCTGGAAACTTCTGCTTTTACCTGCCATGCATTTTTCTCCATGATAGGATACGTCCGGTATGCCACATCGCGTGGTATCCATTCCGGATAGTGCTGTACTCTGGTGAAGACAACGATGTTCTTTTTCTCAGCCCGATCAGTTTCTTTATATACTGAAACAGCCAGTCATCTTTCTTTAACTGTGTCCAGTTCACCCATCCTGTCTCGTTATCCTGACAATATGCATTATTGTTATTTCCTCTCTGCGAATTACAGAATTCATCTCCTGCAAGAAGGCATGGAGTTCCCTGAGCTGTCAACAGGAGTTCTAATGCATTCTTCACCTGATTCTTTCTAAGATTGACAACTGTGCGTTTTCTGCTCGGTCCTTCAGCTCCGCAATTCCAACTATAATTATAGTCTGGTCCATCCAGGTTCTTCTCACCGTTTTCTTCGTTATGTTTACAATCATAAGATACTAAATCCCATAATGTGAATCCTGTCTGTGTTGTAATATAATTGCATTTTCCGTTCTCCGATGAACGATTTTTAACGCCCAGATCACATCATTTACCATATTCTCGTCACCTTTTAAGAAGCGACGCATCACATTCTGAAACCATCATCTTTCTGCATCAGCTTGATATCTTTCAAAAAGGATCTTCTATCAGCTGCTCCCACGGCACGTTATAAGGATTCAGAACAAATCCGTCCACATGATACTCCAGCATATAGAAACGCAGACATTCCGTTACATAATTTGCTGATATTCCCGGAACAAATGGCATCTCCAGTACAACTTCTATGCCCTGACTATGACATGCACGCACCATATCTTTCAACTCAAGAACTGCACTTTTTTCGGATGCATAGGCTTTTTAGGGGCAAAATAAAACCTTTACCATATCCCCAATAGTTCACTTTCGTTTTTCCGCACTCTTCAAATTCATAGACCGGCATACACTGAATCTGGTTGACTCCAAGTTCTTTTAAATAATCCAGTTTTTCAACAACCCCTGGAATGTTCCCTTATGCACCACTTTTGAAGAAGAATGTTTTGTAAATCCACGCACATGCAAACCATAAGCCACTACATCTTCCCATGGGAGATGTAGACGCTGATCTTCCTGCCAGTCATAGTCCTCCATTGAAACAATTTTTCCCACGAATCTGATGTTCTGAAGTTTCCGTTCTACACCAAATTTCTCTTTTTTCCTGCAAGTTCTTTTTACATATGGATCCACACATATACTTTCCCATCAATCAGAAAATTGTATTCATATCGATCTGCCTTCAGACCTTCAACAGATAAGAAACGTACTTCTCCAACGCCTTCTTCCTCCGGCATATCAAACTGATATTCCGGAACTTCTTTCCCTCTCTTATACAGTAAAAGTTCACAGGTCTTCCCTTTTGCTACCTGAACGGCAAAATTTATATTTTTACCTTTGATATCCACTCCAAATGGCTGCGGACTCCCCTTTGTCTTCCCTCATCTTTAACCCCTTTCTTGAGCAATCAATAAATTACTGCCATCCATCTGTTCCATACATTTCAACATTATCACGATTTATAAAGAAAGTTTCCTCATAATTTTTTTCATAATCTTTGTCTGCCAGTAATGCTGTCGCCACCTTTACTGCTGTCTTTCCCCATATTGATCGGGGATTGCGCTCCTATCCCGGTCATTCCTCCTGTACCATTCACCAGTGCTGTCTTTGTCACCGGAGAACCATCCACACTATACACGCAGATATTCGTTCTCTGCACTTCTGTGACCGCTGCCATCACCTGTTCTGCCATCGGATCACTTCCGCACATAACAGCAGCGATCTCACTGTTTTCGTTCAGGACTTGTGTCATCTCATCTTTTACATTGCTGCTGTCTCCCAACGACTCAATTCTTTTTATCACTTCGAAGCCACTGTTTGCTACAGCTTCTTCGAATCCGGTAATTCTTTCATTCACTGAGTTTACCCCAGGACTTTCTACAATCACAATTTTACCGCCATCTGGTTTCTGAACTAGAAGATCCTGCCCGCACACATATCCCGCATTCTCATTATCTGACCCTACAAATGCAGATACAAGGCTTGTCTCTTTTTTACTTCTGTATCAAGATTGATCACCGGAATATCTGCCTCTTTTTAAGGCTTCAAGTGCGGGAGTGATTTTCTCCCAGTCTACCGGACAAAGAAATACTGCCTGTACCCCTTCGTTGATCAGCTCCCGAATCTGTTCATTTCTGCAAATCAGCATCTGATGCCGGATCACGAACCATCAGGCGGTCACCTTGAGCCTCAATGCTGTCTGACAGAATTTTTTTTAATGTGTCATAAAAAAAGGATTCGACATATCGATCCCACTAAATCCAAACAGTCTGCCACCTTCCTCTGTATTATCATTTTTCTTATCATCCTCTTCTACTACTGCATTGTCTTCCGGTGTTCCAACATTTTTCTTTTTCCACATCAAGCAATGCTACCGCTATACACAAAACTGCCACCATGCACAGTATCCATTTTTTCTTCATATTGTCTATTATCCTTTCACTTCTATCAGTAACACTTTTTATTCTACCTTGTTTTTAACCCGAAAGTCAATCTTATCTTGCTTTTTTTCTCCTTTTTGTTACCATCAAGATAGCTGATCATTCTCGTTTTGAACACCTGGCTGGTCAATACGGAATGAAATACAACACAGATTCAAAGGAGAAGATTATGAACGAAAACGAATCCCTCACCAGTCACTTTGACACTGGAGAATAATGAGGAACTTGAATGCGCTGTTCTCAATATTTTTTTGAAGCAGAGGAAAAGGAGTATATTGCACTTCTTCCACTGGATGAAAACGGTGATAACACAGACGGTCAGATCTATCTGTATCGTTTCATTGATAACGGAGAAGAGGAAGAACCTGGACTTGAGAACATCGAAGAAGATGAAGAATTCGACCGTGTTTCCGCTATATTCAACGAATGGCTGGATACACAGGATTTCGGCGATATCGATCTTGATGCATTAGATGACCTGGAGGACTAAGTCTTGAGGATGTCAGCAAAGTGACTGACATCCGGTCAGTTTTTTCAATAGTTCGTCTACAAAACGGGAGGGAGTAACTTCTTTCCGTTTTTTATTTTCACATAACAGATCTTCAAAAAATCTTTTTTGCCCTTGTCATTGCCACATAGAATAATCTTCTCTCTTCTTCGATCTCCTTATCTGTCTTTGCCTTCTGATACGGAAATCCTTCCTTCATTCGCCGCAATCAGGAATACCTGCTTGAATTCCAGCCCTTTGGAAGCATGTATCGTCATCAGCCGGACACCCGGACGTGGTCTGTTTCTTTCCTTTTCCTTCACTTTCAAAGTCTCCGTATATTCTTCTACATGTGCAAACCATTCTTCAACACTTGAAAATGCTTTCGCCGCCTCTTCGATCTCTGCCAGTACTTCATTCAGATCAGATCTGTTTATCTGATGTGTAAATGCATACTCTTTCAGAAAATCGTCATAACCAATCCTTTTTCTGATATACTGGATTGCTGCATACGGAGCCATCTTCATAAGCATCTTAACATCCCACTCAAACTGATCAATCCGGTCGATCATCCAGTCTTTATCACAATAGAACTTCCGCATGTCTTCAAAAGAAACCTGACTTCCTGACACGCTGTCTCTTCCAAGATATCGCTTTGGCCGATTCATCACCTGTAAGAAATCCTGTCTGCGCCGCTTTCCTGTTGCCAGCCGGAAATATGCCATAATATCCTTTGCGATAAAGTGTTCATAGATATTCGGAAGATGTTCTTTCATCTGAAACGGGATCTTCCGTTCCACCATTGCTTCTACCACTGCTCTCGCATCTGTATGAACCCGGAACAGAATCGCAATCTCCTCTTCTTTTTATGCCATTCTCCTTACATTTCTGTATCTCTTCAAGAACATATTCTGCCTCTTCCACCGGATCTTTCACTTCCTGAATATGAAGGCAGGAACCGCCTTCACGGTTTGCTTCCCAGTTTTTTACTATATCTCTCCACATTATTTTCAATGAGTTTCAAAGAATTTCTGTACGATATTTGCTGTCGAACGGTAATTCATTCCAAGCAGAATTTGTTTTGCATCAGGGAAATCCTTTCCAAATCCAAGCATCAATTCCGAATCAGCTCCACGAAATCCGTAGATTGCCTGGTCATCATCCCCCACTACGAACAAATTATTCTCCGGCTGGGCCAGCATACGGATCACATCATACTGAATTCGATTAATATCCTGAAATTCATCAATCAAAACGTATCTGAATTTCTTCTGCCACTGTGCAAGTACATCTGGTCTTGAACGGAACAATTCATAACAAAGTACCAGCATATCATCAAAATCAATCTTTTTTTCAGTTCTTTTCTATGCCGTTCATAATTACGGTAAATATTGCGAAAAGCATCTGCACTACACTTTTCTGATACAAATTCTTCCAGCGGAATCCGATTATTCTTCACTTTTCCAATTTCTGCCACAATATCCTGAATAAAATCTTCTTCATCAAAGATCTCCATTCTTTCTTTGTTAATCACGCCACGTAAAATCTGATATTTTTCTGTCTCTGAAAGAATATTTTCCTGATTCATCCGATAAGCCCATTTCAGGATTCCATAATAGATTCCATGAAATGTCCCCACTGTAACCGGAAGATCTCTTTTGCCCATAACCAAACAGAGGCGGGATTTCATCTCCGCCGCTGCAAAATCTTGTAAAGTAACGACCAGAATTTCTTCTGGTCTTACTTTCTGTTTCTCTATAAGGTATTTTACTCTGTTTACAATCGTAAGCGTCTTCCCCCGATCCCGGGCCTGCCAGTACAAGACATGGGCCGTCTGTGTGCTGGATTGCCTGCGCCTGTGCTTCATTAAATCCCATTGTACCTCTTTTTCGCTGTCCTTACTGAAGTTTCTCGATTCCAAGACGGATTCTTCTAAGAGACTCATCTTTTCCGAGTACTTCCATCAGTTCTGTTGCTCCGCCCGGAGTATTCTGCTTTCCGAAACTGCTGTACGAAGCGGCCACATTACATAACCTACTTTGTATCCTTTTTCTGTTGCAAATGTTTTCAATGTCTCAAACAATGCATCATTGCTAAAGTCCTCCTGCGCCTCAAGAACCGGGAGAACCTCGTTCAGAAGTGCGAGTGACTTCTCAGGATCTGTTTTCATCTTCTTGTGTGTATACAGTGCGATATCATAATCTGGTAAAGTTCTTCAAAGAAATCCACCTGCTCTTTGATCTCCGGAAGAATCTCAATTCTTGTCTTCACAAGTGTTGCAATCTTCTTCAGATCATAGTCCTTTGTTACTGCCTTTTTTCAGATAAGGCTCCGCAAGTGCATAGAACTTATCAAAATCCATTGCCTTGAGATATTCTCCGTTCATCCATTTCAATTTCACTGTATCAAATACAGCCGGAGATTTACTCATATGATGATAATCAAATGCCTCAACAAGCTCTTCCAGAGAAAGATCTCTCTGTTGTCTGTCGGCACCATCCAAGCAGTGCAACATAATTCACAACTGCCTCTGAAACATATCCCTGCTCGATCAGATCTTCATAAGAAGAATGTCCACATCTCTTGCTCAATTTCTTATGATTCTCATCTGTGATCAGTGGACAGTGTACATAAACCGGTACTTCCCAGCCAAACGCCTCATAAAGGCGGTTATACTTCGGTGCTGAAGATAAGCAATACGTAATAAA
>VOFJ01001521.1_pt1 | contig 20967 bp, 19 predicted proteins | sample 5384081 | NCBI WGS metagenome assembly VOFJ01 (sample SAMN12384729, study PRJNA508395) | human gut metagenome | isolation source: healthy gut I | host: Homo sapiens | reverse complement strand
TTGGCATAGTTGTTCCTTTCAGCATGCGATCTGGCTAATGTGTGTCGATATAATCTGAGGCTTTTGATATTCACCGATATATTTGTAAATATCTGGCGTAGGTGTCGGAAATAAAAGTACCTGATACATGAAATAGTTGTTCTCGTTCTGATATTCCTTAGCTTTCACCAGATGTTCTGAGTTCTTTCGGCGGCTGTTGGGTATTCACAGGTAATAATAAGCACAGAACAATCTGTTGAACAGAAATACGTCAGAGAAACCGTCTTTAAGAGAAGGATTTTCCTTGATATGTTTATAGAGTGTGCTTTGAGTTCTTTTGAGGCAAACCAGCTTGCTGTTATTCTTCATTTCTTGGTGACAGATACCAATTGCGACAGTACCGATGAACTACCGGATTAGCGTCCGAGCAAGTAGCTTGTAGGCTTCTTCCAGTGCTTTTTGATGCCTTCCCTCCCAACGTTGATCGCCGATGTGCATTGCTCAGACACTGATGAGCGCCACCAGTCCCCGATGATTGCTTTTTTCGAAAGCTTGTTGCTTCATCTTGTTTGCTCCTGCCACGCGGCACGCCTCGTATTCTTCTGGGCGAAAGTGTATGCCCATCTGGAAACGTTTATGTCGAAGAAATAATCCCGTATATACCGATTTCGTGGACGTGGTTCCATTTCTTAGGGGAACGGCCTCGCTGCTGCTGTCTGTTTCTTGTTGTGGTTATAATAGTGCCAATAGGTGATATTAGGCTGCCAGTCCTGCGCTTATCATCCTTCTGAACAATGTTTCTTCATTGCTGTCCGAACCGGATGCATTTAGGATTGCGTGGTTTTGAAACACCTGTATCAAACTGTCCGTAAAATTATTTATAATCGGCTTTTCCGACAAGAAAGCAGCCCAGGACTATGTGCAGTAGTATTAACGTTTCATTCCGTTTCCTCCTTTCCCGGAAGGTCGCTTTTTGTCAATAGACAAAAAACAAGAAACGGAACTTTCGTACCCGGGTCGATCCAGATACTACCTCCCCAGTTGTTCTCCGATGGATGAGTTGGCAGCCCCATAGTCCGGAGCCCCGTACCTGGCATTTTCATTGAGCTTCGAAACGGTTGAACATTCCTTTTTCTCGTTTTTTCTTTTTAGGGATTCCTGTGCCGGTATCGGCAGAGAGAAAAAGTGCCAGGTTCTTTCCGTTTTGCCGCCTCAAGGTAGAGTGATAGAGCCTTGTGAGTAATTTGGGTTGCATTTTGATACAGGTTGATCAGTACCTGTTGCAGGCGGCAATTCATCTGTCAGTAGTTCCGGGGCGAATGAGGAGGGAGTAGCGGATCGTCTGTATGGGTCTGTTACCTTTTTCCCACCATATCAATGGTCGTTTCCTGCATAGTCCTAATGCATCGCATATTATTTTAAACTTTGAATGTCATCTTTCCACTTCTGCTGATAAGCTCAATCACGTCATTAATCAACTTTAGCAACAGTTCCGGGAATTTTGCTGGATAATATCATTGCACTGTTTCCTTTGTTTCTTTTCATCACTTTATTCTTCCGTCAGAGTTCGGTGGAAAGCCTTGGCGCGCGTTGAGCGGAGGCGAATCTCGGCGCGACCATGTTAGAGAGAAAAGGCTTTTAGTGCGAATCGGAATTTTTCTGCCTGTTTTTACTTTTTTCTTGTTCTTATGGTGATTGATCAGACGTTTAAAAGCTGTTCCTTTGATGCGGAAGATGCGAAGAATATAATTAAAGGAGAGAGGATTAGACAGGATAATAAACCAGCTCCAGTATAAGATTTTGCCTGTTTATGTTGTTTAATTCATTCTTGTCAACTTATGTGAGAGTATGCAATTCATTGATTCTTGGCGCAGCATAGCTATTGTATGTCATGAGTCTTTGCGCGTTAATCACTTCCATATTCCCTTTGCTACGCTTCTTCGATACGTCCCATTAATGAAAGAAACCTTGTCTGCTCCAGATATCTGCATGTCTTTTGTAATGAACCGGATTCTTTTGATCGGCGCGTAAATCATCATAATGATTGCAATGCGCCTGGGTATATTCCTTTGCGGCGATATGGTGAAGCCATATAGTATTTTTTGATTACCAGAAGAAAATATGGATACGGATGGCATAGATTCGCTCCATTTTTGCAGATGTTCCAATGCCGAAGGGAGTTTGGCGTTCGATCAGTATCTCATAAAACGCACGGCAACAGGTGGGGAAGATAAAAAATAGCAAGGTGAATCGGGCCTTTGTCGCAAAGAGTTGGATATCTTTCTCATTCCCGCCGATTTGCTTCTGTTATTGAGCTTAATAGCATCATTTTGAGATAATGCGTTTTTTAAATAGATGTCGGCCGGTATCTGTTGTGTATGGCCCTATTGCTTCTTCCATAAGAACCTATGGCAACTTCCGGTGTTGATGAGCTTAAATATGTATCGGATTGGCATCGTAGCAAGAGCTGTTCCTATGTGGGTAGTCTATCTCTTTTAGCTTTCTTATACATTGAATTGGCGTTGTCAGTCAGCCAGGTTGATATTTCCTTCTGTTATTGATGGACCGAACTGCCATTAGCCATGAGTTGGAATAAGATGCCGTCGTATCGTTGCTGCTTTTCAAGTTCAGGTGTTAACAGCTTCTCCCCATAAGATAATACTGTCTGTGGTGACGCCGGTGTTAAAAAGCAAAGGTCATACTGAATGAGCGTTGTAATGAAAGTTACGGCATGTTCTGCATTAGTATGCAGCTAAAGCGGTATAAATGTTACTTGATATGAATACCGTTATAATTGTAGTACTATGTGGTAAGTTTCTATCTCACCGGGTGATGTTTGTTTGCAAGGTTTCGGCGTAAAGAAACAGGTGACGCGAAGACCGCAAGCAATCTTCGCTCTATCGAATTTATTTTCTTTTGAGGATCTCCCGCGCAGGACCTTCGTGGTTGGGGTGAAGCCGAGCATGATTTCGTATCTCAGTCGGCGTCTGTTTCAGACTGCGGTAAATTATCTTTTTGACCGCGATGTAGTCGTCGAGCATGGCATCTGCGTTCTGCAAGAACCTTATTTGGGATTTTGGCGAGGTTCTTACTGCCACCCGGTCGTTCTTCATGTCATAGTTCTTCTCTCCGTTGCCTTCCAAATAATGGGTGTATTTGTATCTCGGGCCACGTACCATGCGTCCGGGAGTGGTAACCTCATATTCGCTGTGCCATTCGGAACAACATAAGGATGGCTTTTTTTTTGTTTTTCTCCCCTTAGAGTCGGTGCAAGGCTGATGCCGGCTTTTTTTTCTGCCGGAACGGCGATGCCTGCCGGTCGCAAAGGGTGGGCAGGAGATCTAACGTCGGCTGTGTCAGCAGATGGTCTATAGGTTTCTTCTGCTGCTTGATGCCGGGACCGGCAAAGATAAACGGAACGTTGGTCATTTCATCATAGAAGCTGATATGCTTGGTCACCATGCGGTGGGATGCCATGCCGTCGCCGTGGTCCGCCATAATTACGACAATCGTGTTTCTTCCGGCAGGGGTGGAGTAGAGGGCTTTCAGTACGCTGTCTACTTGCTTGGACACCATCTTGGTGTAATGCTGGAAGGCGGCGATGTAGTGACGATAGTTTTCTTCGTTCCAATGGGCGGCCTGTCATGCGGCGGTGACTGCAACAGATATATTGTACGGGAGTCGGAATATTGCTCCAGTCTTCCACATCAAAGTTGTCCGGCAATTCGGGCAGCGGTCCGCTGATCGGCCGGTCGGTGTGTACTCCTGCGTTTTCGCCGATGAATCCGCAGATATTATGCGGGTTCTGAAAATCTGCAATGCAGATAAAAGGTTCTTTCGGAGGATTGCTGAGGTAGGCAACGGCATCCTCGCAGGTTCCTACATCCAGGAAACTGTCATTGTTGACCGGAAATTCGGGATCGGTGAATGGCTTGGCTACCGGCTCTTTATGTTTGAAGCCTCTCAGTGAGCCCATGTCGTGAGTCTTGCCGAAGTGTACGGCCTCATAACCGTTTTCGGAGAAGAGACTACCCAGTGTAGGTACGTTTTCCGGCAGGCGGGTGTTGACGGGTTCGCTGGAATTTGAACGTACATTGGTCTCGTGAGGCATCATACCGCTCCATAATGCTGCGCGTGAAGGTTGGCTGAGGGGGCAGCCTACATAAGCGTTAGAGAAGATTACTCCTCTTGATGCTACTTCGTCAATGGGAAGTGTGCAGCCTTGTGTATGTCCGTAAGCGCCTACGACACGTTGTGTGAGATGGTCGCACTGGATAATCAGGAAGTTCGGCTTTTCTTGTGCCTGGGCTGCTGCGCCACAAAGGGCTAATCCCATGAATGGATAAATTGTTTTCATTCTTGGCTAGAATTAAGTAATTGATTGGGTAGCAAAAGTAGGAAAAAACAAAAAGCAAAAAAGGGCGGGGGAGTGGTTTTGGACGTAAATGAAAGTAATTTGTACAAAAATGAAATATGCGATGAACGATTCATGAGGAACAGCGAAGACCGCGATGAATAATAAATGAAAAGAATTAATGGAAATCATAAAAAGAACGGTGAATAAACTGCGATTATTCATCGTCCAGTATATTCACCGTTCCTTATTTATGATCGTTTATTCTTGATCAGCTATTCATGCTCATCAGGAATTCGTCGTTGTCTCTTGTTTTTTCCAGACGGTCTTTTACGAAATCCATTGCTTCGATAGGATTCATATCTGCAAGGTATTTGCGTAATATCCACATGCGGTCGAGTGTTGTCTTGTCAAGCAGCAGATCGTCGCGACGAGTACTGGATGCGGTGATGTTGACAGCAGGGAAGATACGCTTGTTGGACAGGTTGCGGTCAAGCTGCAACTCCATGTTACCTGTACCTTTGAATTCTTCGAAGATAACTTCGTCCATTTTGGAACCGGTGTCGATCAGTGCGGTAGCGATGATAGTCAGCGAACCGCCGTTTTCGATGTTACGGGCAGCACCGAAGAAGCGTTTGGGCTTGTGAAGTGCATTGGCGTCCACACCACCGGAAAGTACTTTACCGGATGCGGGAGATACAGTATTGTAAGCACGTGCCAGACGAGTGATAGAGTCAAGGAAGATCACTACGTCGTGTCCGCATTCTACCAGTCTTTTTGCTTTCTCGAGTACGATACCTGCGATTTTTACGTGGCGTTCTGCCGGTTCGTCAAAAGTAGAAGCGATTACTTCTGCGTTGACGCTGCGTGCCATGTCGGTTACTTCCTCCGGACGTTCGTCGATCAGCAGCATAATCATATATACTTCCGGATGATTGGCTGCGATGGCGTTGGCGATATCTTTCATCAAGATGGTCTTACCTGTCTTCGGCTGTGCTACGATCAGTGCACGCTGTCCCTTACCGATAGGAGCGAAAAGGTCTACAACCCGGGCAGACATGGAGTCTGAATAACCGCCTTTGCAGAGTCTGAATTTCTCGTCCGGGAAGAGCGGAGTCAAGTGTTCGAAAGGAACACGGTCGCGAACGAAAGCTGCGTCACGTCCGTTGATTTTTGACACTTTTACTAACGGGAAATATTTTTCTCCTTCCTTTGGCGGACGGATGATGCCTTCTACCACGTCACCGGTCTTAAGACCAAATAACTTAATTTGTGACTGTGATACATAAATATCGTCCGGAGAAGAAAGATAATTGTAATCGGAAGAACGGAGGAATCCGTATCCGTCCTGCATGATTTCCAGTACGCCTACTCCGCTGAGGATATCATCGAATTCATAAGGCTTTTCACGCTCGATCACTTTGCGTTCCGGCTGTTGTTGTACAGGCGGAAGGTTCTCGGCAGCGTTGTTCTGCTGTTGTGCAGGACGTTGTTGCATCGGAGGACGCTGGTTGTTGTTATTATTACGCTGGAAATTATTATTGTTGTTAGCATTTGCATTGTTATTGCCGGCGTTGTTATTGTTGTTGTCGCGCGGGCGGACAATGCGCTGGCGTTGTTGCGGTTGTGAATGCTGTTGTTGCTGTGGTTGTGGAGCTTGCTCGGGGGCGGCTTGTGCTGTTTCTGCCTTGGTCGCTTCGAATTTGCCGAAGAGTTCGGTCGGAAGCTCTATTTTTTCAGAAGGCAGGTCTTCGATTGGGATAAAGTCATCATCGTCTTCGCTGGATAAGATGGTACTTTCTTCGTCGATCACCGGTGCCGATTTCTTTTGCGGTTTGGCTATTACCGGTTTTTCTGCAACGGCAGGTTTGTTTTCTTTTACTTTCTTTTCTGTCTCCTGTGTCGGAGTTGCTTTTTCAGCCGCCGGTGCAACTACCGTTTTTTCCGCAACAGCTTTTTCTTCTGTTGGTTTCACTATCGGTTTTGCGTTTTCCACCTCCTTGTTTTCTGCTTTTTCAGCGATATTGGCGTCTTTGCGGGGACGGCCTACTTTGCGCTTAGGAGCAGCTTTCTCTGCCTTCGGTTCAGCAACGGGAGCTTCTTTGGCTTTGTTGGCAGCCTCTTCTTTAGGCCGTTGCTGAGGTTTGGCTGCAGGAGCATTTTCTTTATTTTTAGTAACTTCCACATTTTTGGCTGCAGGTGCTACTTTCTCTTCTTTTTTAGGTGCGGCTGTGCGCGAACGCTTGTTTTTATCTCCTTTTGCGTTCTTCTTTTAATTTCTCTGCGGCAACTTTCTTAGTGGCTCCGGCTATGGCTTGCTCATCAAGAATCTTGTATACAAGTTCTTCTTTCTTAAATGAGTCTGCTTTTTTGATGCCTAGCTCTTTGGCAATAACTTGAAGTTCCGACAGATTTTTGTCGTTCAATTGGATAATGTTATACATATAGTATGGTAAGTTATTAAAATTTCTGTCTTGATGAAATATGGACAGCATTACTACAGCGTAATAACCGCAGATATGCGAGCATATGTTTTGTTTTTAATTATGAATTAGGGATGTATGTGTTGAATCGTAGAATGTTTCAACGGGGCAAAGATAATAAATATTTTTGGTTTCATGAACAATCAAACACTTTTTCAGCGTAAAAACGTATCTTTGCTGTATAAAAAAGAAAATAGTATGACAGTAAATGAAGCTCGTTTAATTTATTTTTCGCCTACACACACATCAAAACAAGTAGCCGAAGCAATTGTTCACGGAACCGGTATAAAAAATGTCGTTTCGATGAATCTCACATTGCAGACTGTCGAGGAAACTGTTATTCCTACGTCTGCATTAGCTGTTATCGTAGTGCCTGTATATGGAGGTCATGTGGCTCCTTTGGCTATGGAACGTCTGGAAAGTATTCGCGGTCTGGATACTCCTGCCGTATTGGTCGTGGTTTACGGAAACCGTGCCTACGAGAAGGCGTTGATGGAACTGGACGCTTTTGCCATCCCTCACGGATTGAAGGTGATTGCCGGAGCAACCTTCATAGGTGAACATTCATATAGCACCGATAAATGTCCCATCGCAGACGGTCGTCCGAATGAATCGGATTTGGATTATGCAGAAGATTTCGGAAAAAAGAATAATGGAGAAAATTCAGGCAGCTGCCGGATCCGATACCCTTTATCAGGTGGATGTGCGTGCCATCAAACGTCCCAGTCAGCCGTTTTTCCCCTTATTCCGCTTTTTGAGGAAGGTAATCAAGCTGCGCAAAAGTGGTACTCCGCTTCCCCGTACCCCTTGGATAGAAGATGAGAGCTTGTGTACTCATTGTGGTATCTGTGCGGCTCGTTGTCCGGCAGGAGCGATCACCAAAGGGGATGAACTGAACACGAATGCTGAAAAATGCATCAAATGCTGCGCCTGTGTGAAAGCATGTGCAAACAAGGCAAGGAAATATGATACTCCTTTCGCTTCTTTGCTGTCCGAGTGTTTCAAGAAACAGAAATTGCCTCAGACTATCTTGTAGATAATCACTCGTTTAGTCGTTTCGTCTATCCGGAAGCGGTTATCTGTCCGTTCGCCTATCAGCCATGCAATGCGTTCACCGCAGCAGAGAACCCATTGGCGTTCTTTTTGGCTGATGGAGAATTTGCGGTCGGTCAGATAATCGCTTATTTTTTTTCTTGCCCGTCATGCCGAAGGGGATGAATGTATCTCCCGCTTGCCATTTGCGGCAGTGAATTTCCTCATTTAATTTGTCTGCATCGAAACAGGCGGTTTCTTTTTCCCGTGGAATCCGGAAATCGGGTGTGAATTCTCTTTCCTCTTTTATTAATTGATAGGGAAGGGCAGGGCCGTCTTCCGGCTGGATGGTTTCCAGTAGCAGCAAATTCCGGTCTTTAATGACTCGCCATTCTTTGCTGACGAATTGTTTCCCTGATTGTCCGTGAAGCGAATTGGCTATATCTTTGATTTGTGCCGAATTGAATCCCAGTGGATGCAATGTTTCAAACAAGAAAGCATCGGGAGCGGGTTCGTCCAGTAGAGCATCGATTCGGATACCTTCCGGAGTGATAATCCGTGTTTTGGCTTCGTCTATTACCTTATTATATATAGTAGCTACATCATTCAGGTGATTGCTTGTTTCTATCAGACTGTTTTTGACCGACGGATTTATTTCCTGCATCAGTGGGAGCAGGTTGAGGCGGATTTTATTGCGGGTATATTCGTCTTCCAGATTGGTGCTGTCTGTTACGAAGTTTTGTCCGATCTGTTGCAGGTAGCGGATAATTTCTTCCCGGTTGATGCAGAGCAGCGGACGTACGATTGCCCCGTTTCGGGGGCGGATTCCTAATAAACCGGTAATGCCTGTACCCCGAATGAGGTTGAGCAGCATCGTTTCTACACTGTCGTCCTGGTGGTGAGCTACGGCGATTACATGGGCTCCGCACTCTTCTTTTATCTTTTCGAACCAGTTATAGCGGAGTTCCCTGGCTGCCATTTCTATCGAGATCCGTTTTTCAGTTGCGTACTGAGTCGTGTTGAAGTCGATGGTATGCAGGCGGATGCCGTATTTTTGGCAAAGTTGCCGGACAAACTGTTCGTCACGGTTTGATTCTTCACCGCGTAAATGGAAATTGCAGTGGGCAGCTTCACATTGATAACCTGCTGTGTGGAGTACACGCAGCAAGGCAACTGAGTCGGCTCCACCACTCAGGGCAACCAAAAGTTTATCATCCGGCGAGAATAAATGCTCTTTCTCTATATATCGTATAACCCGTTGTTGTATCATATCTGCAAAGATAATAGTTTATTGAGGTATCTCAAGTGAATGCTAATTGTTTTTATCGGACTGACTAAGGAAAAAACTCCCATAAATTATTTTTTTCTTTAGCGATTTCTAATTCGTCCTACTATAGTTTCTCTTTCGTGCCACTATAGTAGGACGTAAGGGGAACTATAGTACTTCTTGCGTACCACTATAGTGGCACGAACTAATTGTTGCATGTAAATTCAATAGATGTAGGCAGGGAATTAGTTACCTGTTGTGGCTTGGACTTTTGATGGATTTATTTAGATACCGTCAGTATACGAAAATCCTGCTATTTAAAAACATTCTAAATAATTTGCGTGCTCGGAAGTTATGAATTATCTTTGCCGAAAATTTAGATAGTTATGCGTTTATCCGAATTAGGAACAGGTGAAAAAGGTGTCATCGTTAAGGTCTTGGGACACGGAGGCTTTCGTAAACGTATTGTGGAGATGGGTTTTATCAAAGGTAAAACTGTTGAAGTGTTGTTGAATGCTCCACTGAAAGACCCGATTAAATATAAAGTCTTAGGTTATGAAATATCTCTTCGTCGTCAGGAAGCGGAAATGATTGAAGTAGTCAGCGAGGAAGAAGCAAAAAAACAAGCCGAAAAAGCTGTATATCACGAAGGTTTGCCCGAAGATGTTTCTGTAAAAGAAGAAGATATGAAACGGTTGGCGTTAGGTAAGCGCCGTACTATCAACGTTGCTCTGGTCGGGAATCCGAACTCAGGCAAGACTTCTCTTTTCAATCTGGCTTCCGGTGCTCATGAGCATGTAGGAAATTATAGCGGTGTGACCGTAGATGCCAAAGAAGGGTATTTTGATTTCGAAGGTTATCATTTCCGTATTGTCGATTTGCCGGGAACGTATTCACTGTCAGCTTATACACCGGAAGAAATTTATGTCCGCCGTCACATTGTTGATGAAACACCGGACGTAATCATCAATGTAGTCGATTCTTCAAATCTGGAACGAAATCTGTATCTGACTACCCAACTGATTGACATGAATGTCCGCATGGTAGTGGCTTTGAATATTTACGATGAGCTGGAATCCAGCGGTAATACATTGGATTATCATTTGTTGAGTAAATTGTTCGGGGTGCCGATGGTGCCTACTGTCAGCAAGAAGAATCGTGGACTGGATACCTTGTTTCATGTAGTAATCAACCTTTATGAAGGGGTCGATTTCTTTGACAAGCAGGGAAATATGAATCCGGAAGTTCTGAAAGACTTGACCGAATGGCATGATTCTCTGGAAGACCGGAAGAACCATGAGGAAGAACATCTGGAGGATTACGTGCGCGAACATAAAAGGAAAGGGCGTGTATTCCGTCATATCCATATCAATCATGGTCCCGATCTGGAAAAAGCGATTGACGCTGTAAAAGAGGAAGTATCCAAGAATGAATTTATCCGCCATAAATATTCTACCCGCTTTCTGTCTATCAAGTTGTTGGAAAACGATCCCGATATAGAGAGCTTTGTACGGACGCTGCCCAATGCGGGAGAGATTTTCCGTATTCGCGACAAGATGGCCAAGCGCGTTCAGGAAACGATGAACGAGGATTGCGAATCCGCCATAACGGATGCCAAATACGGTTTTATCAGTGGTGCGCTGAAAGAGACATTTACTGACAATCATCTGGAGCAGGCGCAGACGACGAAGGTGCTGGATGCTATCGTTACTCATCGTATCTGGGGGTATCCTATCTTTTTCCTTTTCATGTACTTGATGTTTGAGGGAACGTTTGTTCTCGGAGAATATCCGATGATGGGAATTGAATGGCTGGTGGGGCAAATCGGTGACTTGATTCGCAATAACATGTCGGAGGGGCCGTTGAAGGATATGCTGGTTGACGGTATCGTAGGCGGTGTAGGTGGTGTTATCGTCTTTCTGCCCAATATTCTGATTCTGTATTTCTGTATTTCGCTGATGGAAGACTCCGGTTATATGGCCCGTGCAGCGTTTATAATGGATAAAATTATGCATAAGATGGGCTTGCATGGAAAATCGTTTATTCCGTTGATTATGGGATTCGGTTGTAATGTGCCTGCTATCATGGCTTCCCGTACTATTGAGAACCGGAAAAGCCGTTTGATTACGATGTTGATTAACCCGTTGATGTCTTGTAGCGCGCGTCTGCCCATTTATCTTTTGTTGGTAGGGGCTTTTTTCCCGAACAATGCGAGTTTGGTGTTGTTAAGTATTTATGCGATCGGAATTTTTCTGGCTGTGCTGTTGGCGCGTCTGTTCAGCAAGTTTTTGGTAAAGGGTGATGATACTCCTTTTGTGATGGAGCTTCCTCCTTATCGAATGCCGACGGCAAAATCCATATTCCGTCATACATGGGAGAAGGGAGCGCAGTATCTGAAAAAAATGGGAGGGATTATTATGATTGCTTCTATTATCATCTGGTTCCTCGGATATTATCCGAACCATGAGGCGTATGAGACAGTAGCTGAACAACAGGAAAATTCTTATATCGGTCAGTTAGGACGGGCTATAGAGCCGGTGATAAAGCCGATGGGCTTTGACTGGAAGTTGGGTATCGGTTTGATTTCCGGAGTAGGGGCAAAAGAGCTGGTCGTTAGTACGCTGGGTGTTTTGTATGTGGATGATCCGGAGGCCGATGAGGCTAGCCTGGCGGAACGGATTCCGATAACTCCTTTAGTGGCGTTCTGTTATATGCTGTTTGTGCTGATTTACTTCCCTTGTATTGCGGCATTGGCGGCTATTAAGCAAGAGTCCGGCAGTTGGAAGTGGGCGCTCTTTGCAGCTTGCTATACCACAGGGCTGGCCTGGCTGGTGGCATTTTCAGTTTATCAGATTGGAGGAATGTTTGTATGAATAATTGGCAGGAATGGGTAGTCGGAGTACTGATTGTACTCTGCATTGCCCGTGTAATATATGGAATTTATCTTTTTTTTCGTCGTACGCGAGAAAGTGAGAATCCTTGTGATAGCTGCGTAAGTGGCTGTGATTTAAAGGATATGATGGAGAAGAAACGTCAAGAGTGCGGTGTAAAGAAAAAAAGTACAAAGAAAAATTGCTGCGGATAGTTGGTAGTTTCAAAATTTGTACTACCTTTGCAACCGCAAACGAGAAAAAAATGGTTCCTTGGATGAGTGGCTTAGTCAGCGGTCTGCAAAACCGTGTACGGCGGTTCGAACCGCCAGGAACCTCATAAAACCGTTTCAGATGATCTCTGAGAGGGTTTTTTCTTTTCTCTTAATCCAAAATGTTCCCACTTTGTTCCCAGCTTTTGATTAATACCATGATATAAGGATGGTGTTTTGAGAGGAAGGCTGTTTTTTATTCTTCTATTTCTTTTATTCTTTCGATTTGTTTATTCAAGAAGTAATCAGTATAAAGAGAATATTCTCCAGTTTCGCAAAAAGATATTAATCCTTTCTTGTAGTTCAAGACATTAAAATAGCAAGATTCTTAACTTCGCTATGATAAAGCTCAGAAAGCTTTGATAAAGGGCTTTCGATGATGAATGCAGCTTTATTTATTTGTTCTTCATTAAATATCTGTTTCATGTATTCCAATTGTCTCACTATTGTTTTTATCCTTGACCGACCCTTGACATCATTAGGGGAATTTGTCGGAAATGGCGGTATTTCATCTAAATTGAAATCCTAAAAGGGACATTGGAGATATTTACTGGTTTATTTTTTTTTCCTTTCTCTCCAATAATCGTAATACTGCATGGGATTCCACCTTTCAGCATTTCTGCGTGGATAATGACCGGATTGGCATACATACCGTTCTGACATTCTATGCTAATTTTACCATTTTTGTCAGTTTGTATAGTAGGATTCCAATAAAGTGTACGGCGACGATGGTTGACATTTGCAGTCGGTATTTTGTCTTTGTAGACAGGAGAATAGAAAGCTAATGGGCGAGAATATCCTTGGATTATTGTACGACGTGTTCCATGGGCAGCCTTCATTGACTTTTGCGTTAATCTGCTATAATTGGAGTCAAAATGCGGAGTTATGTAGAATAAAGCATATTGTCCGAATCTTGAAAAATCGATATTGACGTTTACATTATTGTTGATTCCTGATGATTTCTTTCTAAAAAGGGGTTCTGATTTGGCCTTTTCAGTATCGTCTAACGATATTTTTTTCTTTGCAGCATCTCCATAAAGATAGAAACTGTCATCAAAGGTACGTGGGGGATTCATTGCTGTCATCATGTCTTTTACATTTTGTCCTTTTGTCATATTTGAACCGTGTATTGAATTAAGCACTTCATTAGTATACGAATTGCTTCCTTCGCATATCATAATCTGTTTTATACCATCTATCTCATTCCACAATGTCCAAGCAGTTAAAGTATCAAAGTACTTGTTTGCCAACAATGAGACAGATTGTTTTCTCTTTATATCGTGAGCTTCCGTCTTGCACATCGTATGAAAAGTTAGGATTCACTTTACTAAGCAAGTCAGGTATAGTATTAATTACTATTCCCTGATCGCGTAATTCATCAACCAATCGCGTTACATCATAGTATGCGTCTACGCTTTTCTCGAATACTTGAGTAGTGATGTTCTTATTTTTTCTTTTTTTTGCTATTTCCACTTCGCTCAATAAATAGGTGTTGTTAGTTTTGCTAATAGAATCTACATATAGCGAGTCTATACGGTTGGAAAGGGTGATCCATGAGTTTTTGTCCATCCACTGTGGATGTTCTTCTTCATAGCTGAAGGCGCGTGGGGTAGGGGCGAAGTTACGGTCGAGCATAACAGAAGCATCTTTCTTATGTTTAGATCCCCTACGGCGTATCTGGAATACCGCTTCTACTTCTCCTTCAAAACTAGTAACCGGAAGTTGAAATTTGCCGTTTTCATCTGTAAACGTATTTCCTGCTACAAATGTATTGTCCACTTTAGCCATGACGCTTACCTCCATATCTTTCATTTCTTTTTTTTAATAGAGAAGAACGAATCTGTCCTTGTAGTAACAACTCTTTTTCAGCTGACTGTTGAAGTAGCTTTTCATTTTTACCGGAAATAAGTTGTGATAAGTCATATTGACGCCAACCGTGAACCATGAGCAAAACATCAAGTTCTTGCAATTTGCGAAGTGTAATATCTGCAAAATAATACCCCGGTTTATCAATATATCCTTTTAAACCGGATGTTAATAACATATCTGTAAATATATTATTATCATATTCTGCATAATCCGAACGTATAGCATCTCTTACTGATATGGATAAAGAACCTTGTAAAGGATTTCCTTTTTGATCTGTTACTTGTATTTCGCAGCGAATTGCTTCGAAAGGCCGGTAAATGTCTTTAATTCCATTTAATTGTATTGAATTCAATTTATTGGGTTGCACAAATGTAAATCGTTCGCACAGCATATTCCCGGTTTTGTCTAGTAGACTGACTTGGTATATGCCTCCGGGAAGATCGCGCGTTTTAAGTAAGAAAGTTTGATTTCCACCTGATCTCATTCGTAGTATCCAATACGAATAGGGGCGACCTTCATGACTTATGAATGCTACAATGTCTGCATCCGGGGTATTCTCATTGCTCAATACGTTACCTACAATAGCTCCGCTTGAATTATTCACGTTCAATACATATCCGGCGGAAAGGGCGTCCGGTAGATTGAATTTATATTCTTTTTCTTTATAAGTTACTTTAGCTACTGCTGGTTTTTCTTCGGGTGTATAAGTGAATATTCCCATTCCGTCATGTAGGGTTTTTATTTCTGTCAGCTTTTCCCCGTCTTTCGTATAAATGGCACCTTCAAGGATAACATTACCATCTTCTCTACTTTCAGCTTTAAATGCCACACGAGAAGAGATGCCTTTCACGAGTGTTCCTCCTTCGGGAAAGAATTGGATAGCAAGTTTATCTGTCACATTTTTCGGTCGCTGTTTCATGGAAGGATTCAGATTATAGGTCGAAATCCTCCGTTCTGGTCTTTCTCCTTGTGCAGACTGATAGATCGGGAATGTACGTGAGAAGTAAGAAGGTTCGCTGAATGCGAGCATCCAACGGGTGTAAGCTCTGATTTCATAATAGCCGGACATGGTACTTTCATTCAGGATTATCTGTCCATGTCCTTCACCGCTATTCAATTCAATGATTTGGCGTTGGGTAATATGCCCTGTCTGGTCGAGCATTTCTACATAAAGGGGTTTGCTGATGGTGCTTGGCATATTGTTCTCAGCATATACCGTGTAGGCTTTTAAACCATATAGTATCTCCTACATAATAACTACTATTATCAAAATGCAAGTATACCTTCTCACGTGGGTATGTGTCAGCAAAAGCAACGGCATTATCGAAGAACTGTTTGAAGATGATGTCGCTGCTAGCGTTTTGTGAACGGAGAAACAAAATGCTATGTAGACTGCAAAATAGAATTAAAAGTATTCGTTTCATTATTGTGACATGTAAGGTTGTTAATCATAGCTAAACTCATTGCAACTAAACATGATATAAATTTCTTTTGCTTGTATATTCTTGATAGATACCGTGTCGCACTGCAGTTTTAAATTCTTCCGAAACATTGCCTGCGTATTCAGCTGTTATGAGATATTCTCCAGTCTTCCTAAATTTTGGAACAGTAACTTCATATCTTCCGCCTACTAATTGGGGAAAAACTAAATATCCATCAACAAGCACTCTTACAGAAAAAGATGAGCCACGCTTAGGATCATTAATTATGAATTTTAGTGATTCCATATTGTTGAAATCCTGTGAATTATAACCATAAGGGTTATTATAAGTTGGCTGATTGTAATCTTTATAATGCCATCCAGTTGCAAGGTTTTTATTGTACCATTTTTTCTTTATCATCAATACTTTTATCTGCTTTCCCTGGGAAATCTTTATGCAACAATCTATATCTAAGCTGAACTCTAGTAGGCAAATGTGTAGCATTTAAATCCATAGGATCTTGAAATCCATTGACTTTCACTATTCCATAATTATAATTCCTCGGGCCCCTTCACCTAAATAACGCCAAGGAAATGCAGTAGTACCACTTATTAGCCTATGTTGTACTTGCATATATTGATAATCCATCCAATTAGCTTCTGTAATAGGAGGATAACAAGTCCAAATAATGGTCATATAATATATGCAAGTATCAGGACCATGTCCAGAAGGAAAATCACGACAGGATACCTGATATTCATATAGAGCAGGTAGCGCACCTTCTCTATCTTTCCACCAATCCATCCCCTCTTCATATTCTTGTTTAGTGAAGAATGTATTAGTAGCAGACGTTGAGTTGGATATTGTGTTGTCTTTACCAAGCATAGTACTATCTGTTGCTACATCTGAACTTATTAAAGTATTGCTTTCGTTTAAGAGAGTTTGTTCTATTCCTTTTATTTCAGTGACAGCAATAGTTTGCAAATCATTATTACATGCAGCAAATAGTGCATAAAATAATAATGCAAGCAATGAGCCGGAAAAATAATTAATTGTTTTCATAACTACTGGATTTTAAATAATGTTACTATTTTTCGGACTTTAAGGCGTTGTGTAAAATATGTTTTTGTTATTTGCTTGGATCTCTTTAAAGTATTTAAAATTGTTGGTTTATTCTCTGACCTTTAATATAGATAAAAAATGACGTAAAAAAATAATCCTGTCTTATTTATATATGTTTAATATCTTCTTGAAGTTTTGTATCGATAACTCTCCTTCAATTGCTCTTATTGTATCCATATCTATTCCTCATGGCATTACTATAATGTTTAAAATTGACCATATATATCCTGCCAGCGTAAAACCGGTGTAACGGAAGAGTTTTCTCGCAGTGTGTACATAGCTTTAGTTCCAATCTGTCTACTATAACCCGGTTCCTGAGCTTCCGCTTCACCAGATCACAGGATATATACATTCTCTTGTAACATATCTTCGACAATAAGCTATAGATCGCTTCCTGTATTTAGCAAAATGAGTGCAATCCGGCCGGGATGATGTTTGATGTATGTCATGGCCTTTCAGTTGTCGTTTGATGAGATTTTCAAACGGGAGCAAACGGACTGCAAGAATGATAGAAAGTATTTCTTTGATGAATGGTGGCATCATTCCCGTATATCCTGTCAAAGATTCGGATATACTGAATTACAGAAAAGGACTGATAGCGTTTTATGAAATGGAAGACTACAGCCTATATACTGATTATTTTCTGGATAGACAGATTGAACGAATTAAGGAAATAGAATAATTCTTTTGCTTACTCGTTTCAGCTTTTCTAAAATTATCCCATAAATACTGTTTATGCTGTTGAGGTGTCAAAAGTTTGCTAGGGAAAAATAAGGATTTGCTAATATGGAGGCAATATTTAGAATTAAAATGCGTAAAGATTATGCAACCAAGGATAGGAAGCGACCAATCTCTTAATATTTTTTATCAAACCCTGACATTGGAATATCGTAGTACTGAACCTTGTAGTTGTTATAATAAGGCGATTGATGAAATTTGCAGGAGGTTAGAGCTACATAGAAAAAAGAGGAATTTTGTCGATAGTTGCTCTCATTACATTCATTAATGGTATTATTAAAGCCTGCTCTTTTACCTTTCTGAAATATATTTTGTATTTTTGTTATATATTATTGGAGATATGAAAATTAAAGATAAGATAACTCAGAGTCTTGCAAGTATAACTGTTGAATTACAGGAAATAAGTCCTGATTTTTATGTTATAGGTGCATCTGCTATGATTTTATCAGGTATAGAGGTCGGAGAAACTGCTGATATCGATATTTTGACTACCGAAATGAATTCATGCAAATTGCAACACTTGCTAAAAACATATATGGAAATATCTCCGGAAACAAAAGAGGATGATTTGTTTCGTTCTAATTTTGCCAGATTCAAACTTCCTTTAATGGATATTGAGGTCATGGGGGATCTTCAAATTAAGAAAAACGATATTTGGCAGTCTGTTTGTGTAAAAGAATATAAGGAAATATTTATTGGGAATTTAATTATCAAGATACCAACTATAGAAGAGCAAAAAAGAATCTTATCTCTTTTTGGCAGAGAGAAAGATTTAAAGAGGATTTTAATACTAAATCACTATCTCTTATGAAACTATAACTATTATATTCAGCCAAAATGGCAGAGTGCACCGTTAAGATCGGTTGATTGATGATATCTAATTTAAAACGAATGCGTATATGAATACAGATTTTGTAAACTTAACAAAGGAAAACCTCAGTGATGAGCATCTATGCTGCATTATTCGCAGTAAAAAGCCTCATGCAGGTATTGACGCGAAGCGGCAATGGCTTTCCGACAGACTAAATGAAGGTCATGTTTTTAGAAAGCTAAATGCAAAAGCTACGGTTTTTATTGAGTATGCACCTCTTGAGACAGCTTGGGTTCCCATCATTGGTGATAACTATTATTATCTGTATTGCTTATGGGTCTTAGGAAGTCCTAAGGGGAATGGGTATGGAAGAGCTTTGATGGAATATTGCCTGACAGACGCCAAAGAAAAAGGCAAATCCGGTGTTTGTATGCTTGGCTCAAAGAAGCAGAAGAACTGGCTTTCTGACCAATCGTTTGCGAAGAAATTCGGTTTTGAAGTTGTTGATGCGACTGATAATGGATATGAACTGCTTGCACTTTCTTTTGACGGGACAATGCCGAAATTTGCGCAAAACGCGAAAAAAATGAAAATTGAAAGCGAAGATCTGACTATTTATTATGATATGCAATGCCCTTATATTTATCAAAAGATTGAAATGGTAAAACAGTATTGTGATACAAATAACGTTCCTGTATCTTTAATTCAAGTGGATACACTCCAAAAAGCGAAAGACCTGCCTTGTGTTTTCAATAAACTGGGGCGTTTTTATAAAGGAAATTTTGAAACAGTGAACTTACTTTTAGATGTCGAACATTTAAAGAGAATACTTAAAAAAATAAATAAGCAGATGCAGATAATGATGGATTAATGAGATAGGGTTATTCTCTGTTTTATTTATCCTGTCTCTTTATTTTTTTTGTTTCTGAAACGATAAGCGGATCAATAACCAGGCGATTAAGAGACAGATCCCGATGGCAGTGAAAACTCCTTTGCGATAAGAATCCTCCAGCTGAATGCTGCATTTTACACTGTCGATATTGGTATCGACCGGATGTACCCATACACTGGTCAGAGGTGTTTCGTATTCCTTTCCGTTTGCCTTGATGGATGCCAGAGGTAGTTTGGTGTTTCCCTGGCTTCTTGAAACGTATGCGGTAGCTGAATCCCTGCTCGTAGATATCTGTCAATATGCCGTTTTTACTGTATGACCGGCTTTGTGTGGTGTTGCTCCTTCAACTGTTTCTATAAGCGTTCCGAAGTCGGGTGGAGATACAGAATCGAAATCGGCTGTGCTGATGTATTTTAATTCAAGCTCTTGTCCTGCTTTGGCTCCATTGCGGGGAGTGTCCAGTTCCATATAGAAACGTTTTGTTTCTTGGGCAAAACTTTTTTAGTCCTATAGGCAAACTGATAGTGATAAACAATATAATTCTTATTAGTTGTTGGATAATGTATGCATGCATATTCCTTATGTGAGATATAATTATAAATGATGAAAAAAAAATATTGTTTACTTTCGGTTTGCCTATTTCTGCTTATCTATTTTTAGCCGATATAAAATTCAGTCGGGATTAGTTTGAAATCAACAAATTGATTTTCTACCGGGGCGGACTTTAATAGAAAAGGGACGATTCCATCGGATGGTAAAGCCTTGCGTGGCAGTGCTGTCTGTTTGTCGAATTTATAGGTGGCACACCATGCGTTGGCGTCACCACATACGCTTTTGCCGATACGAAAACAGAATTCGCTGGTATCATCGCGTAATGTCTGTATTAGTTTGCGGCAATCACCGGGGATTTGGTCGGCATCTTGCAATACATTTATTTCTTCTGCTATTTGTTTTAGCCATTCGGTGTCGTGAATGTGTTTTTGATCAAGTGCAAAAACAAATACGGCAGGATAATAATCGTTATTACCGGGCATCCATAGGGACGGTATTAGCTTGCACTACCGCGGCATAAACAATAGGAGCCTCGGTATATTTTCTTTTCCAACGATCTTTGAATAGCCAGGGGCGCTGCCTGCCATAGCTTTGAAAAAGAAGTGCTCATGTCACGTGGTGTCTGCAGGTAAGGGGCGAGTTTGTTCAGGTTAGTCGGATTCTTGAAGTTTTCCCGCTCTTCTTTTTCGCGAAGGCGCTCTTTTTCTTCTTCCTCTGCAGATTTTGCGCGTTTGGCGCGTAGTTCTGTTACATCATAACCTTGTGATTCCATTTGTGCGATGTCTTCTTCACTCATGTTCTTTTCCCCCAATCTTTGCCGGGATTTACAAATAATGCCATAATCTTTGTTTTTTTTAATTGGTTATTTATTGCTTCTTGAAAATAGTGTTTGTTTTATAAGATATAAATTTATATATAAAATTTAATCTTAAAATATTGATGCATAGTATATTAATGATATATATAATAATATTGGCTATATATTTGGATTCAAAAATACATTCTTTTATTTAAAAACAAATAATAAATGGAAGGTTTTTTATCTGCAAATCTATTATTCTTCTTGTTTGATATCTTCTTGGATTTATATTTATATCTTTGCAGTCATAAATATCGGATTTTAGTCGAATATATTCATGAATCGTATCAAAGGCATACTATATGCGTCGGTTTCCTCTTTCACTTTTGGGCTGGCTCCGTTTTTTTCATCACTTTATTGCTGATCGGTTTTTCAGCTTTCGAAGTACTTTCTTATCGTTGGGGGACAGCTTCGGTAGTGTTAATCATATTCGGATTATTTTCGGC
>VOFJ01003213.1_pt1 | contig 20995 bp, 40 predicted proteins | sample 5384081 | NCBI WGS metagenome assembly VOFJ01 (sample SAMN12384729, study PRJNA508395) | human gut metagenome | isolation source: healthy gut I | host: Homo sapiens | reverse complement strand
CTTCGGTATTGCTTCGTTCCGGTTACGTATTGCTCATGACGAGCTGATTGCCAAAGAAGAGGCAAATACTATCAGCTTTCACCGGCAACTTCGCGGGAAGAACCCGCCACGAAGGGCGTTTGCCCGCACCAGCTTCCCATTTCCTCATCAAAAAAGGCCCTCGGCATCGCTGCCGAAGGGCCTTGTCTTTTGCTTTTGCTGTTGGCTTCAAACGCCTTATTGACATAGAAAAAGCCGCCCCAGCGGCCGCCCCAGGCGGGCATACGCTCCTGCCAGAGGGCAGACGCCGCTGATAGTCCCGGACCCGCGCCTCCACCGGCTCCCGGCAATGCTCCATTCCATGGAGCAGCACCAGCACGGTCAGCTCGCCAGATGGGGTATCCATGGCGTGCCCTCCGGTGTGAACCACGCTGCAGGCCTGTCCCAACGCGTGACACAGGGGCCCGCTCCACCGGGTCCGGCAGCTCTTTGGCCAGGGCGTGACAGCGGAGGATCTCCCGCGCTGGGCCGACGGCATTTGACATCCCGGCGGCCAGAGCCGGGCGGCGGTCAGGGCGCTCCTGGGCCGGGGCTCGTCCAGGTGGCGGGTTTCCAGCGCCTGGACGGTCTCCTCCGCCAAATCCAGGGCCCACAGGATCAGAACCCGGCGGTCCTGCCGGGAAGCAGCTGGGCGGCCAGACCGTGCAGCAGAAGGACTGTCCTTGGGAAGCAGAATTTGATTCTTCCGCTTGGCCTTTTCAATACCTGGTCCATCCAATCCATCTGCCGCACCCTCCCGTGATGGCCGGGGCGTCTTTCCGTCTCCCGCAGATTCCGCCCTGGTGCCCGAATGTCACCATTATAGCCCAGGCGGTTCACGCGCAACCGGGGGAGAGGGAAAAGTAGATTGTTTTTGCGGCGGGGAAATGATATAATGGTATCCGATATAAATGTCCAGAGCGTCCGGCCGTCGTGTCGTTGAGCCGGCGCACGGCCGCCGGAGACGAGAGAGGGATGGAGCTTGTGATCATCAGAAACGGCGTGATTATCCCGGCCTGCGCCCGCCCGGGCCGGGCGGTGCTGTTCACTCTGCTGATTTCAGGGGGTGACCGTATCCCTGTCCCTGGGGTTGGGCATGTGGGCCTACTGTGCCCAGATGCTCCAGCGCTGCGATGATTACACCTCCATCGCCCCCTGGTGGAATATATGGGCACCGACTGCCCGGAGGAGGACGCGGCGGACGGCTATGCCCGGGAAGGCGTTCGGGGCGTTGGACGGGGAGGCCATGCCGCTGTGGATGGGGGTGCAGCTGTGGGAAAGCGCCGACCGCACCCTGGCCTCCCCTGGAGGGCTACAGCCCGGACCTACAGGGGATAATGCCCTATGAGGGACATGGGGTGCTGGTGGCCAGCGTGCTCTCTGAGCCCATCACGGAGGAACGTTATGTCTACTACCAGGAGGACGAACTTTGCCCCACCCATGTGGCCGAGCTCTATTCTGATGACGGCACGCTCCTGAGCGAGATGCGGGTTTATTCCGGCGCCGGGGAGCCGGACATCCTGCCCGTCTACTATTACCAGCGCTGCAGGACGGACGCTACCGGCACGCCGTGGTGGACTCCGTGAGCGGCGCCACCGAGCTGGAGTATCTGACGGAAGAGGAGCTGCCGGAGGCGTATATTGCCGCAGTCATAACCGCCGCGGAGACCAGCTGGAGGGTGCACTACGACGGCCCGGTAGATCCCACCGACCGTCTCTTGAGCGGTATCGGTACGATCCGGCGGCGGACGCCGTCTGCCGCCTGGAGCAGGTGGTGGTGGGCTATGACGGCCTGGTGGCCCGCACACTGTACACCTCTGAGCAGGGAGCCCAGCCTGGTGACCATCACCTTTGAGGAGGCCGGCTTCCAGCCGGAGCCGGGCAAGTACTACCTGCTCCACGGCACCTTCTACGACTCCAAACTGCGGGGGCGGCACCGGTTTCGGCCTCACCGAGTTCTGATGAGGGCTGCGATACGCCTCCCTGGCTGGAGGTTTCCGGCCCAGACGACCCGGCCGTGACGTCGGGGATCTTCGCGGGAGTACGCCGAGCGCTACCGGATCGGGGGACAACTACATCCGGCTGGAGGCCAGCGCTGATATCGCCAGTCTGGAACCCCTTCCAGCAGGGGCCCCTCTCCTGGCCCAGGGCCGCTTCCCCAGGCCGGAGAGGCCGGCGTCTGCCTGCTCAGCGGCACCGCGGCGGACAAGATGGGGGTCGGCCTGGGGGATATCGTGCATGTCTCCCCGGCTGGCCTCGGACGAGGCCGACCGCTTTGACCTCTCCGAGACCGGAGAGGAGAAGGCCTTCACCGTGGTGGGCATCACCAACAAGAGCGAGGATTATGACGGCTGCGCCTGGGTGTCCGACGCGGAGGGGGACTTCGGCGGCAGCCTCTACGGCTACCAGCTGGGCCGGGCGGTGCTGGACAACGCCCAGGGGCGGCGGGCCGTGGAGACCCTCCAGGCCATGATGCCCGATCAGGTGCGGGTCACCCTCTATGACCAGGGCTATTCCGCCGCCGCCCAGCCCCTGGAGCCCTGCGCACCACCGCCCCTGGCCGTCACGCTGGCCGCCGCGGCCGGCGCCCTGGCGGTGCTGGTGCTCTTCGCCTTCCTGTTTATTGCAACTGCTGCAAAAACCGTGTTCTTTCAACATTTCCGAGACTTGCTCAAGATCAGTACTCTTTACCAGAGGCAGCATGGGATCATATGCCATATGGGTAGTTGTGGAAATAATCACTTTTTTTACCCAAAGCCTGTAATTCTTCATTCAGACGGTAAATCAGGCTTGTCTTGCCGCCACCGCCGACTACAGCGATCACTGGGTATTTCTCTATATCAAGTTTTAATAAGTCCAGAAAATAACCGTATCTTTTCATCCTGACCTCCTTCACGCCAATTATTTTCATGCAATGATTCATTGCCTGACTTCGTAACCATAAAAAACAATTCTATAAAAAAAGTACATAGGCTTCATAACATTCCCCAAGCGAAAACATGTTAATAAATGCAATGTGACCAAACAGGATCTAGAGCGTGTTTGGCAATACACCCCCCTCACTGAGCAAAATCTCCACCACACTTCCAGCAATACATCTGGCCTTATCCGAAATGGTAAAAAGCAGTTCTTCTTCTCCTCTTTTTCTGGGATCAATATCGGCGATTTTCATTCCAACAGGAACATTGTAGCCTTCCTTTATAATTCCCCAATACGCCTGTTATAGAGGCTTCTACAGGGGTTTTCTCCCACGTAGGCGAGAATCTGTCCTTTCTCTACAATATCGGCAATATGGACCATATTATGGATTCTGCCGGTCCCCGGGGAGTGGATCACACGCTCTTTGCTGACACCGCCTACCATTCCGGGGACACCCGTATTTGGAATTGCCGGACCCTCAGTAATGATTCTGGCAAGATCGTGACCTCGCATGGTTTCCACAACGTAATCCCACGTCTTCCCCGGCAAAAAGCCTGGTCCAAGACCAATGGTAAGAGGTGCCATATTTCTTGAAGTTCCAAGATTTCTCTTTGCAAGAATTGCATCTACCAGAGCAGCTACCTTGCCTTGCGCAGAAAGTTCAATCATACAATCGCCTGCCGGATCGACCATAAGTGGAATTTCCCCTGCTTGCCAGACTTGCTCACATTCTTCCAGAGAGAATCTATTCTTCTGCAAAGAATCCCTTCTACTGCTGCTGTCCCATCATACACAGCTTCGCAAAACGCTACCTTTCTGCGGATTGCGCGGTTTTTCACATTCTAAGATCAGTACACGATAGCCACAGCGATGCAGTCTGTGGATCACGCCGCTTGCCAGGTCTCCGCCGCCGCGGACTATTATACACTTGTCACTCATACTTTTTTTCCCTGCCCATTTTTAATATTTTAGAAAAGGCGGGGAAGTCCCCGCCCTCTGATATTTTTTTTGTATTATAACAATATTGCTACATGCTAATCGTTTTTCATTTGATTCAATCAATTTCATAACAATATTGTGTTGCAATTAATATTATAACACTTTTCCCCATTTACAGTATAGTATAAAAATACATTTTTAATATAGAACCCACAAACAGTAGATTACTGTTCACTCCGTTCACAACAACATGCTTCGCGATGCACAGAAATCATGCATTCGCATGATTTTGCGCCGCACTTCTCGGGTTTTTCTGTGAACTATGTTCACAAAAAAACACTCGCGGAATGTCACCAGTAAACAGTAACAACAGCAGCACTTAAATTATTTACCCTCAGCTGTCATATTCTCCTTATTCACCTTCTCCACTGCATTCACAATATTCTCATACCCTGTACAGCGGCAAAGATTTCCTGCCATATGCTTGCGGATGGCATCTCTCGTAAAAAGCTTCTCGCCCCGCTCAAGAAGCACTGTGGCAGAACATAACAAAGCCTGGTGTGCAGAATCCGCACTGGATAGCGCCTTCCTCAATAAAAAGCTTCCTGAATCCTGGTAAGTTCGCCGTTTTTCTCAAGGCCTTCCAGGGTGCGGATATTCTTTCCCTTCAGCCCAGACTGCCAGATAAATACAGGAGTCAATGGTCTCACCGTCAATGATCACAGTACAGGCACCGCATTCACCTACTTCACAGCCTTTCTTCACAGAGGTAAGCCCAAGGCGGTTTCGCAGCATGTCAAGAAGGGATTCTCTCACGTCCACATACTCAGCTACCTCTTTTCCGTTTACAGTACACTGTACCAGCCGCATATCCTTTTTTCATGACTGCTCACCTCCTGTTACATTCTCCGCATCAGATGAAGGATAAATTTTTCCATTTGAACTCATATTTTCGCCTGAAGTTGTCCGGACATCCGGCACTACAACTCCGTCACCATTCCCCTGCGAACACTCTCCTTCAGCGCGCGTTTCGCGATTTCTCCGCCAATCTGCAGTCGGAACGCCTTAGAAGCACGCCAGGAATCTCTGGGATTGATTTCTTCCCTTACCAGCTCTTCCACCTTCTGATACAGCTCTTCGCCAATTTCCATACCCCTCAGCACCTCTTCCGTCTTCGCACACCGATACGGCACGGGTGCAGCTACACCAAAGGTGATCCTTACATCCTCCAGAACCTTTTTCAGAGGATCGATTCTGCTGACTACACTACAGCTCAGAGTCGCAATATCCATTGCATTTCGCATGGAATACTTAATATAAAATCCATGATATCCCCTGATAATCCTTCCCAGGGATCACAATGTGGGTGAGCACATCTCCCTGATGCAGATCCACCTTACCAGGTCCCAGATAAAAATCCCTGATGGGAACCATCCGTCCACCAGTTCCATCTGCGATCCGCAGCATGGCATTCAGCGAAAAAAAAACCGTGTAGGTGCACTGTCCGCACTGACCGCACCATTGCAGACATTTCCGCCAATAGTACCAATATTGCGGACCTGAGGTCCGCCAACCTGATCTACTGCTTCCCCCCAGAATCGGAATCAGCTTCTGAATCACCGGATCATTCGTCACATGGGGAAAAAGTAGTTCCTGCACCAATATAAATATCACCAGACTCCATCTGCCGGATTCCCTTTGATTTCCTTAATATCACGAATGCTCACTAAAGATGTACCGGCCATTTTGCCCTCACGGATCTTGATCAGCACATCACTTCCCCGAAATCACCCTTGCATCCGGATGCTCCTTCAGAAGAGTTACCGCTTCCTTAATGGTCTCTGCATTATAATAATTTTCAATATCGTACATTCCTCATGCCCCCTTTCTCAGATCAATCCGGTCTTTGTAAAACCGTCTATCAGTCTTTGCGGTGTCAGAGGAATCTCAGAAAAGCCGATGCCAGTTGCATGAAGCACAGCATTCCGGATGGCCGGTGCACTTGGAATTGCAGGAGGCTCGCCAGGGCTTTATTTCCATATGGACCCATTGGATCGTTCAGTTCTACAAACTCAGCAGTCAGATCCGGGTATCCATCATCGTCATCATTTTATAATCCAGCAAAGTCCCATTTAATGGTCTTCCTGTTTTCTCATCGATAAGAAGCTGCTCAGAAACTCCATAACCGATTCCCATAAACATACCGCCATGAACCTGCATTGCTGCAAGCTGCGGATTCAAAAAGGGTTCCACTGTCATGAACATTCACAATATCCAGAACCTTGATCTTGACCAAGTTTCATATCTACTTCTACTTCCGCAAAACAACAGCCGCTGGCAACTGTATTTTCTTCACCTGTCTGGAAACCTCTGCTGTAAGGACAGAAGAATTACTCAGACTGTAATAGCTCTCCATAGCCAGATCCTCAAGGGAAATCGCAGGCTTGCCATCTGCCAGAATATAACCATCCTCCAGTTCCAGCCGGTCCACATTACCTGGAACCAGTGTTCTGGCATATTCTAAGATCTTCTGCTTCAGCTGCTGCGCACATTCCTTCACGGCTGTACCGGTGACAAAGGACTGTCTGGAAGCATACGCACCTGTATCAAAAAGGCGTCACATCTGTATCCTGCTGGGTTACAATATGCACCCTGAAATATCCATATGTAAGGTCTCTGCTGCCATCTGGGAAAATACAGTATCCGCGCCCCCTGTCCAATCTCTGTAGCACCAACCTGCAGCTGTACACTTCGATCCTGATTCAGAGACAGCCTTGCACCTGCAATCTCCAGAGAAATTGGCCATACACCAGTCTTATAGGAAAAACAGTGCCATACCAACTCCACGCCGGATATCGCCAGTCTGGTTCTGATATGCTTTCCGTTTCTCATCCCAGTGAATATACTCTGCTCCTTTTCCAGGCACTCAAAAATACCGTTGGTATTCGCTGCGATTGGCTTCAGATAGGCATCTTCATAATAGCCATGGATCAGATTTTTTCTGTCGGAATTCCAGCGGATCCATACCGATTTCATAAGCAATATCATCCATAAAGCTCTCCGTGGCAAAGCAAACCTGAGGATACCATATATCCTCTCATCGCCCCTGCTTAGGACAGTTGGTATAGACGGTATAAGCTTCTCCTCGGATATTTGGACATGCATACTGAAGTCTGCTGGCTGTCAGACCATTGGCTGCTATGGCATGTCCGTGGGATGCATAAGCTCCCCTGATTGGAATAGGTAGTCATCTCTTTTGCCAAGAAGATGTCCTTCTGCATCTACGCCTGCTTCCATGTCATATTCAATGGAGTGACGGGTTCTGGTATTGGTAAAGAGTCTCCTCACGTGTAAGCTCGATCTTCACAGGGCGACCGCCCACCTGCATGGTGAGAAATGCATTCAGAGGTTCATAAAGCACCTCCTGCTTGTTGCCAAAACCACCGCCTACATAAGGCTTGATCACACGTACCTGCCCCCAGGGGATTCCCAAGTGCCTGGCCAACAATACGGCGTACAATATGTGGAATCTGTGTGGAAGAAACCACCACGATCCTTCCCTTTTCCATATAGGCGTAAGAAATATTATTTTCTCAATATGGCAGTGCTGGACAATAGGTGTCTTATAACTTCTTTTTCAGCTTCACGGCAGCCTTCTCCATTGCGCTGTCCACATCTCCGATCGCAAAGCTGGATCTTGCCAGAATGTTATCCTTCTTGTCAAGATGAATGGGATGCTCCGTTCCACGCATGGAAATCTTCGGGCTCACGACCACCGGATATTCCTCATATTCTACTTTGATCAGCTTCAATGCCCTGGAAGCTGTCACTTCCCTCAGCTACTACAGCTGCAATATCATCGCCATAATACCGTACTCGTCCGGTGAGCAGATTACGGTCTGCCACATCCTGATGAGCAAGCTCCACAGACCAGGGATGTCCTGGGGTTGGATAACAATGATTCGGTACGTCCTTAAAGGTAACTACCTTTACTACGCCGTCCAGAGCCTCTGCTTCTGCTGGTATCAATGGATTTTACCACGCCGTTTCCGATCTTTGCATGATAAACCCTGGCTACCAGACACTTATTCAGGATCAGGTCATCTGTAAATTTCGCACGTCCTGTCACTTTCTCATAAGCGTCTACTCTTGGAACACTCTTTCCAATCATATGCTTCACCTTCTTTATATTTTTTTGCAGCGGATGCCTCCAATCCGCCCTTTACCCCCTCATAAAAATGGCCGACGCCGTTCAAAAAACAAGTTTACGGTTCTTCTTTGAACTGATCGTCGGCCCCTTATGCTTCTTCTCTTTCCGTCTCAACCTAAAAAATATTGTACAAAATACTTCTTTCAATGCAAAATTATTGTATCATATTTCACCGATGTTTTTGCAATAATTTTATAAATAATTTAGTTGTTTTATCTATATAATTTTGAAATTTCTGCAAATTCGAAGTCTATCAGCCTGGGGCATGTCTGGAAAATCATTCCCGCAATCTTCATTCCCTGCTTTGCGGTATATTTCGCCATGGAATATTGCGTAACTGCCATAATCGCTTCTCTAATTTTTTCGCCGTATAAATCCCCCGCAGATCGTAAATCGCATGTCTTGGACACTTCACTGCGCACATTCCACAGCTCGAGGCAGACAGACTCTTCTATCACTGCACAGTTATCTGTAACCTGGATTGCCCCGGCCGTACAGGTCTTCTCACAGATTCCACAGCCGATACAACTGACTTCACACTGTTTTTTTGCCTCTGCCCCTTTACTTCTTATTTGAGCATTTTACTACGATCCAATTGGCACATTCATGGACATGAATGATCTTCTGGGGACATACCTCACAACATGACCCGCAGCCGATGCATTTTTCTTCATCTATTTCCGCCACACCATACTCATTCAGGGAAATGGCGCCAAATTTACATTTCTCCACACAGGCTCCACAGCCAATACATCCATCTTTGCATCCATTGTCCCCTGCTGTAACCCTGCACCCCCATTACATGCCACAACAGCTGACCGATACGGAAATTTCTTCTTTACTGCCATCTCTCATCCCTTCCTTTCATATGGTGTTTTCACTAAGAGGAAGGCTGTAACGCCTTTCACCATCTCTTCGGAAATAGGCATCTGCTATTGCGGGTGCGGTGGGAATGGATGTAATTTCTCCAATACCAATAGCACCGCAGGCAACCTTAAGGCCTGGCTTGTCGATAACAATGGCATCGATCTTCGGAATCTCATGTGCACGGAAAAGACCTAAAGAACCATACTTGGAAATAGGTTTACAGTTCTCATCAATGGGATATTTTTTTCCCTGCAGGGCAAATCCTATGGACATTACCACACCACCCTCGATCTGCCCCTCACAGGACAAAGGATTTACTGCTTTTCCCACATCATGAGCAGCAACTATCTCTTCAATCTTGCCTGTCTTGGAATCCAAAATACAAACCTGGGTAGCATATCCATAAGCAACATGGGAAACCGGATTGGGCACATTTGCACCAAGAGGATCGGTCTTCGCAAGATATTCTGCATAATAAACCTTACCGATCATATCTTCTACGCTTAATCCTGCTTTTTTATCCTCCATCAATTTCTCACAGGCTCTTCTGCAGGCCTCACCGGTGATCAATGTCTGTCTGGAACCGGATGTAGTTCCGGAATCTGGTGAAATCCAGGTATTGCTGCGCTCGTAAATGATATCCTCTCTTTTTATATCTGTATTACTCACGATCATCTGGGTCAGTACTGTGCCAAGCCCCTGTCCAATACAGGAAGCTCCCTGAGTAGATGTGAAGCTTCTTATCCTCTTCATAAATCAGTTTCACGCGGCCAGTGTCTGGAATTCCAACACCAACCCCCGCATTCTTCATGGCGCAGCCAATGCCCACCGCTTTTCCTGCTGCCAACGCAGCTTCATATTTCGGCTGTACCGCTTCTAAGGTCTCCACAAGACCTGTGGAAGCGTCAACAATCTGACCATTTGGAAGCGTCTTCCCCCGGGCCGGATCGCATTGCGGTAACGAATTTCCCAGGGAGTGATTCCCACCTTTATCTGCCATCATATTCAGAAGTGTCTCTGTCGCAAAACAGGTCTGGGTAACTCCGAATCCGCGAAATGCTCCTGCCGGCGGATTATTGGTATAGTAAGCCGTTCCCTTCAATTTCAAAGTTTTCATAATGATAAGGACCCTGCTGCATGGGTGCATGCGCGCTCAAGAACAGGGCCTCCAAGAGAAGCGAATGCACCTGTATCCGCGGCAACCTTTGCCTTTACCCCCATGATATTGCCGTTCTCATCGCAGCCCATTGTCACATCCATATAGAAAGGATGACGCTTCGGATGGACCAGCAGGGATTCTGCCCTTGTAAGCTTCATCTTCAACCGGTTTCTTCGTCACATAAGTAAGAAGCGCACTTAAATGCTGCACGGTCATGTCTTCCTTACCACCAAATCCGTCCGCCTACTAGCGCATTCTGTACCTTTACTTTGTCTGTACCAAGAACTAAGCTGCATTCGTGCAGCGTCTGGTGTGCTGACTGGTCTGTGGAATATACAAAAACATCTCCCGTCTTCATCATAAAAGGACACGGCACATTCCGGTTCCAGAAATGCATGTTCCGTCCATGGTGTCTCAAAATGATGGGAGATCACATATTTGGAATTTTTTATAGCCTCTGCTGCATTTCCCCCGGCTGATATGTTTATATGCACAGATATTGTTCTCTTCCTCATCAAATACCTTTGGTGCATCTGGTTTCGCTGCCTCTTCAATCGTATGAATGTGAGGAAGCACCTCATACTTCAACCTGGATCAGCTTCGCTGCCTTATCCGCAGTCTCTTTATCCCGGGCTGCCACAAGTGCAATGGCATCTCCCAGATAATGGGTAAGCCCTCCTATCGGAATCAGGGTATACTGATCATGCTTCAAATGTCCAATTTTATTCTCTCCTGGAATGTCTTCCGCCGTAACAACCGCCTCTACCCCAGGAAGTGCCAGCGCCTTGGTCTTATCAATGGAAAGCACTCTTGCACGCGGATATTTACTTCTCAGAGCTGATCCATAAAGCATACCATCCAAATAAAAATCGTCTGGATATTTTCCGGTACCAAGAACCTTTTCCCCAACATCGATTCTTGCTACGCGGGAGCCAATATGCCAGTCGTTGTTAATTTCTTCCGGAAGTGTCCCCTCCTGCATAACTTTAGCCGCGATCCGTACTGCATCTATAATTTTACATACCCGGTGCAACGGCAATAATTGTTACGCAAGGCATATTTGATTTCTTCATCAGTGGGCTCTTTATTCACATCCAGAAGAGCTTTCGTGCACATTACCATGCCAGGAATGCAAAAGCCGCACTGTACGGCACCAGCCTTTCCGTATGCATACGTATATACCTTTTCTTCCCACTCTGTCAGACCTTCTACTGTAATGATATTTCTGCCATCCAGCAGATCTGTATCCGGCACACAGGCCTTACAGGTTCTGCCATCGATAATCACTGTACAGGCTCCACAGGCACCCTCACTACAGCCATCTTTTTTTACAGAAGTCAGATGTAACTCATCACGGAGAAATCTGAGCAGCTTTTGATTTTTTTTCGTCTCTACCCTCTGGCCATTGACTATAAATACTGCCATGTTGGACTCTCCTTTCTACTACCCCCCATGAAAGTCAGATGCTTTTAACTGCGCTCCTAAACTTTCACAGTGAACTATGAGAAACACATTCTGAAGGTTTCCCAAATTATCGCAGCAGTCACCAAGATCTTATGCATGAACATACTTCGGCTCGCTGCCTGTCAAAATATAGATACTGTCCACAGCCCTTAAAAAGCTGTGGACAGTATTTTCTATTACTTTATTTAGTTATCAGATATCCATAATCATCGATCACTGCACAGATCAGCTTCTTCAAACCGTCATACAGTTTATCTCTGCCGGATCGTCTGCCTTGCAGTCTGTGATCTGGCCTACAAATCTGACCTTACAGGTCTTATTCTCTTTATCCAGAACAACAAAACCATCGTTCTTACTGTCTGCCATGTCTTTCTCATTTGCAAACAGAGTAAATTTATCCTTGTATGGTGCACTTGCGTATGGGCAGAAGCTCTTACAGTTGCCGCACTCATTACACATATAATCTACGTGAATCACGATTCATAGCCATTCCAGGAACCTTGATGGAAATATTGGCACGGTTCGGGCACACATCTACACAGTTCTCACAGACTTTGTTACAGGTAAGACATCTCTCTTCCTCTGTCTTCGCCTCTTTGCTGTGCTTCAGGATACCTTTCTTTTCAGAAACAGTCTTTCACATCACCTGTCACAGCTGCATCTCTGGTAATCTCTTTGTCCAAGAATATCTTTCACTGCCAGCTGTTACACACCCTCCCGGAAGCATCCCATCTGGCCGAGCTTCATCTTCTTGCAGAGCAGTCTGCCGCCATCATGGTAACTGCTGCGCCCTCTCTTTGCAAGGAAGTAAGCAGCTGCAATACCCGCAGGACCGCCACCAACTACGGCGACCTTCTTACCGTTTGGCTCGCCAGCCTTGATCTCACCGATCAGCTGCTCATATCCATGCTCTGCTCTGCTGCTGTCAGCTGCTTGGTGCCACGGATATTTACGGATTCTTCGTAGAAATTACGGGTACATTTGGTCATACAGTTGTGTGCACATAAGGTGCCTGTAATAAATGGCAGGGCATTTTTTCTCAAGGATCACTTCAAGTGCTTCTTTATATTTACCCTCACCAGTCAGTGCTACATACTGTGGAATATCCTGATGGATTGGACATCCTTCAGAACACGGTGCATAGAAGCAGTCCAGAAGAGGAACTTCTTTTGTGCTCTTTCTGTTCGGAACCGGCTTAATGTTCTTCACATGATGCCCATCAGTAATAGCATCTGCTGCCAGCTTCTTCAGTGCATCCACATCGATTCCTTCCCATTTCTTCGGGCAGATTCCTTCCACCTTATCCGCTACCTGGGTAAATCTCTGATAGCCGCCTGTCTTCAAAAAGGGTGGTAGCCATTGTTACCGGCCAGATTCCACAGCCCACAATTTTATCAATGTTATAATAATCAGCTCCAACAGAATAGGAAATACGAAGTTTTCCTGCGAATTCAGCAGAAAGTTTGGCTGCAAGGGAAATGGATAGCGGGAATAAGGATTTTCCGGACATATACATTTCTTCGCTTGGAAGCTCATTTCGGGTAACATCAACCGGGAACGTATTGGTAATCTTTACACCAAATTCCAGGCCCAGTTCTTCGGATAATTTCATCAGACGTGTAAGCATGGGGACTGCATCCTCATACTGCAAATCGTCTCTGAAATGGAAATCGCCGAATACCATATAATCATATCCCATCTCATCCATGGTCTTTCTTTCAAAAATCATAGCCAAGAAGGGTCGGGTTGCATTTTACAAAGGTATTCAGATGTTTCTCTGTAAGCAGATAATTTGCAATGCTCTCAATCTCCTGTGGAGGACATCCATGCAGTGTGGAGATCGTAGCAGAATTACAGACATTGGATGGGATTGCTTCGATGTCTTCTCTGGTAAAGTTCTGAACTTGTCAGCATTGTCCAAAAAGCCATTTTCCTGCATTCCTGGAAAATAACAGTGTCCTTTGCTTCCATCATTCCGTCAATAAAGGTATTGACCTTGTCTCCCTTAATTCCTGCAAGATCATATCCTACGGAAATATTAAACTGGAACCCATCCTGTGCACCCAGGCCGAATTCTTTTGCGATCACATGAAGGATAAACCATGCCTTGATGTACTCGCCCATCGCGTCCGGAACAGTCAGCTCAGTTGACCATTCGCAGTTATATCCCTCATCATCTGCAAGAATGCACGGTTTATTCACACATGCTGAAAGCTCTGCGCCATCCATCTTCTGAACTGTCTTCAGCTCAAAAAAAACGGGCTCCTGCATAATAAGAAGCGATGATATTCTGTGCCAGCTGGGTATGGGGACCTGCTGCCGGTCCCACTGGTGTCTCCAGGTTTCTGGTAAAAATAGTCATATCATTCTTCGGATCTGCTGTGTATGGGCGATGTACCCCAAATACAGTGTCCTGCCCTTTTTTCTCCTGAAGGACCCAGTCCATCAGCTGCCCGAAAGGCATACATGTCATAATATCGCTCATATTTATTTTCCTCCGTTAATATCGTCAGCCAGTTCCTGTGCAGACTGACGGCAGTCAGCCATAACCTTATCTACGTCACAAACCAGCACTTCCCTGTCTTTCATAAGAACCTTGCCGTTACATACAGTAGTCACAACGTCATGTCCTGTAGTTCCAAACAGAAGATGTCCGTTTACATTGTCTGCTCTCATAGGTGTAAGCGGGTTGTAATCCATTACGATCACATCGGCAGCTGCCCCCTCTTTCAGAACACCAAGTGGTTTCTTAAAGTAGCGGTTGGCAATAATTGCATTGTTCTCAAAGAGCATCTTGGGAACCTCACCCCATGCAGCATTTGGATCGCAGAGATGATGCTTGTGAAGGATATTGGCAACCTTCCAGGATTCCAGCATATCGTGGGTGTATCCATCAGTTCCAAGTCCCGTAACGATTCCCTTATGTACCAATTCCATGGTAGGCGGACATCCGCAGGCATTTCCCATATTGATTCCGGATTGTGGACAACCATGGTGTCAGTCTCTTTAATTAAATCCATCTCATGCTCGTTAATATAAATACAATGTCCCAGAAGCGTCTTCGGCCCAAGAATATTCCAATCGTAAAGTCTGTCTACAATTCGTTTGCTGTGCTCCTTCAGGCACTGATGAAGGTCATAGATTCCCTCTGCAACATGAATATGATAGCCAACACCATCTGGCTTCAGTTCGTTACACAATTCCATGGTCTCATCGGAAATAGTGAAAGATGCATGCATACCCATCATTCCGGCGATCATATCACTGTCGTCTGCAAGTGCATGCTTGATAAAATTCACGTTCTCCATTACAGATTCTCTGGATTTCTCCATTCCGTCACGGTCAGAAATCTCATAGCACAGACAGGTACGGACACCAAGATCCTTAGCTGCTGATTCAATAGCACTGAGGGAACCGGTAATATGTCCAAAAGCTTGCGTGGTGATCAAATACAGTCGTTACACCATTCCGGATACTGTCGATGTAAGTAGCCATCGCAGAAAGTCTGGTCTGCTCCAGGGTAAGATGACGGTCAATGGTCCACCACTGTCCATCCAGAATATCCAGAAATCCCTGAGGATTATATCCGTTAATGCTTAAGCCTCTTGCGAAGGAGCTGTAGATATGCTCATGGGCATTAATAAATGCCGGCATGATAACTCCGCCTCTGGCATCTACAAATTCTCCATCTGGATATGCTTTTTTCACCTCATCTGTAGTCCCCACCATAACTATGGTGTTACCATCCATTGCTACTGCACCGTTCTCTATAAATGCCTTGGATGCGTCCCGTGTGATCATTCTTCCATTACCAATAATAAGCATATGGAGTCCTCCTTTACTTGTTAATTTTGTCGGACAAAAAGCACAATTCTACATTTTTTAGGATATTTTATACAGATAATGTAACACATTCCCATATAAATTTCAATAGGAAATCTAAAAATATTTTTGGCAATCTCAAAATTTTTGTTCAGACAAACTAACTGAGCACAGACAAAACAGGCTCTAGGGCATGTTTGAAAAATGCTTTCTACAAGCTGTACGTCACAATTCGAGGGAGATTTTGCCCGCAGTCTGCATAAACATGAAAACAAGGCAGTCTGTCAATTAAACAAACTGCCTTGTTCTCTCTATTAATGGATTTTTCAAACAAGCTCTATTCCATAGCTGATTTTCCATCTACATTATTCGTATATGTATCTTTATAACTCCCGGATCACATGCAAAAATTTCCGGCCCTTTTTTCCATAATTCAGGGATCAATTTCCACCTCATAGCCTTTGCCATTCTGCACATGCCAGTCATAAAAAGAGCGGTCTTCGTCTGCATATTCTTCCATAACATTCATGATCGTACCGCCATGTACCACAAGTGCTGCCAAAGAAATCCCATTACGGAGACAACCATTTACAGCTTTCTGGAAGCCGGTCACATTGCGTCTTTTTAAATTCCTCTCTGCTCTCTCCCTCCCGGAAATGGCAGAAGTCCGCCAGAATCGATCCAGGACTGGTAATGTTCATTTCCGTCTAGTTCCCGATAATTTTTATTTTCAAATTCTCCAAAATCACATTCTGCAAGCTCATCAATAATATTCAGCTTTTTTCCGGGAAAAGGATTCCTGCTGTCTGGGTACAGCGGATCATAGGACTTGCATAAACTGCCTGTACCTCCGGATAAGCAAGCTGCGCCAGCATATTCCCAGCCTCCGGACAAAGAGGCTCATCCGTCCTTTTTCCTATATATCTTTTTAACTTATTTCCCTGGGTTTCCCCATGACGAACCAGAATAAGTTTAAGCATTTTTTGATCACCGTCCCAATTCCACATACTACACGTATTACCTTTTTGCTTTTTGATGCAAGATCCGTACAGACTCTTCCCACTGCTTCCCGGTACTTCCGGTCAAAAGCATCCATTGGGACACAACGCCGTATCCCACTTCCTGGCTTACCAGAATGATATCCGGATTTTTCTCCCATAATTCTTCTGCCAGTCTGGTCAGATCTTTGTCTGCTTTTAATTCTTTTTTGATATACTCCTGAAAATCAAGGACGCCTTCTGCATTCATAAGCTCTTCTTTTTCCAGATCAGCTCCATTTTTCCAGCAGATATCGATGATGTTCTTTTTTTGCATAGGTGCTCTTTCCCTGAAAAGCACCTCCGATGATCATTTCCATTGTTACAATTCCTCCCTTTTTTTCCCAGTTCCCGGAGCGTGTCTGTAAAAGGCTTTCTGCAAGATGTGTGTCACAATTTGTGGGAAATTTTGCCCGGATGAGGGCGCATAGCAGGCTACGACAACCGAATTCAGGCAAAATATACCGCACAGTGGGGCGTACAAATTGCGGGAATGATTTTTCAGACATGTCTAGATAAATACAGAAACAACAGCCAGTACAACAGCCATTCCTACCTCACAAAAGGCACAGAAAATAGCCTGCCAGGTCACCTGTGATCCCGCCAAAATATTTCATTGCTTTTATAATGATAATAAAGGAAAACAAGTACTGCAGTTCCAAATGCCAGAATGCCCATCACAGGCTGGATGCATATCATCACCGCCAGAAGGATTCCCAGATAAACGATCAGCACATTCCGCACGATCATATCTTCTGCTTTTCTGGAAAATTCTGCTACAGTTCCATCTTTACGTGCCTTTGGAAACATCATGACACTGATTCCGGAAAAACATCTGGAAACCATAAATCCGAGCCATGATCAAAAAGTGCCCGCCTGTCCGTCCACAACTGGCTGTAAGCTCCATACCATATCAGAAAAAAAAGCACAGGCTGTAATAACCGCAAATGCACCGGCATGGGAATCTTTCAGAATTTCAAGACGTCTCTCCCTTTCCTGCCAGGAGCTTAATGCATCCGAAGTATCCAGAAGACCATCTACATGGATTCCACCTGTCACCACTACCGGAACCAGTACAAGAACTGCTGAGACAAAAGACGGATTAAATCCAAATTTTTCCCCTGCCCATCCTACCAGATAAGAAAGCGCTCCAATTACCAGGCCGATAAAAGGAAAAAAAAACAGAATGTATATTTCATATTCTCCTTGTTCCAGTCTGCCATTGGCATAGGGATTTTTTGAATACATGGCAAATGCCACTTTAAAATTATTCCACAGCATTTTCAATGATTTTTCCTCCTTTATGCCAGATTGGAATCCCATATACTACTTCAACCACCTCATCAGCCATTTTTCCAATGTTTTGATTGATTATCCCCAGATATTCCTGATAGCGGATGGTATCGCCCTCATAACTGGCTGCTTCGGAAAAAATCTCATTGGTGACAATTACCAGATGACGTACCTGGCTTCTCAACTTTTTATGCCTTCCAAAACGGCTTCCACAGTTTTTCACCAGCCCCTTTTTCCTCAAACATCTCATTAGCGGCAAGATTGGACATACATTCCAGAAGAACCACAGCATTTTCCGGGAAATCCAGATTCTTCAATCCGGTATAACATTCAACTGTCTCGAATCCTTTTTCCTGCACGCATTTTTCTGATGACGTGCCACACGCTTATGACTTTCCTCGTCATATGGATGCATGGTTGCAATATAGATTCTTTTTGCCGGTCCAAAAGATACTATTTTATCTTCTGCAAAAAGCAGATTTTCCGCTTCCGCTTCCTCCGGTCACAACTGTCATCATATTAATTCAGCTCCTCGTACTGATCCACGTGAATATCATCAAATGTACTTAATGTATTGTAAAGAGTAGCTCCCATATCAAGAAACGGACAAAGGGCAATGGCTCCAGTGCCTTCCCCAAGACACATGTCAGCATGAAGCACAGCTTCTTTTCCAAGCTCATCCAGAACAAGATGTGCTGCCGGTTCTTTGGACACATGACTGGCGATCATATAATCCGCTGCCTCCGGGCAAAGTCTGGCTGCTACAAGAGCGGCAACTCCGGAAATAAAACCATCAATAAGAACCGGAATCTGTAATGCAGCTCCGCCAAGATACACACCTGCCATTCCTGCGATATCAAGGCCTCCAACTTTTTTGCAAGCACGTCTATGGAATCTTTTGCATCCGGCTTATTTAAATCAACGGCTTTCTTAATCGCCCTGAATCTTGCGGGTAAGCCCATCGCTGGAAAGTCCTGCACCACGGCCAGTCATGGTTTCCACAGGTTGCCCCAGAAGCACAGATGCAACTGCACTGCTGGTTGTGGTATTTCCAATTCCCATCTCACCAGTTGCAAAAAGACGATACCCCTCCCGAGCCTTTAATTCTTCTGCCATAGCAATTCCTGCTTCAATTCCCTTTATGGCTTCTTCTCTTGTCATAGCCGGACCTTTCGTCATATTGTGGGTTCCATACATAACTTTCAGATCTGTACGTGCTGTAGTGTCTCTTACCATTCCCACATCTACTGGCTTTACATCCACTCCACACTGGTGGCACATTACACATGCGGTAGTGGTTTTCTTTTACAAAATTATCTGCTACAATTGCAGTGACTTCCTGTCCTGTCTGGGTAACCCCCTCTTCTACCACACCGTTGTCTGCACACATGGCAACAAGAGCCTTTTTCCCAAGATTCACTTTCTCTTCCCTGTAATCCCAACGATCTGCGTAATCAAATCTTCCATTTTCCCAAGGGAATGTAAAGGCTTGGCAATGCTGTTTCATCGCCTTCTGGCTGTTTTCATTTTTTCCTCATTCAGAGGCTTTATCTGTTTAAGTGTTTCTTCTAATGTCATGATTTCCTCCCACTGGTAAATACCAGGAATTTACTGAATATGTAATTTAATGCCAGAACTACAAACTGGGTGATAAATTTGCCGGCCATATCATTCATGTGTATGATCTCTGCAAAGAACCATACGCCTGCTACTTCAATCACCATTGTTACGCCTCTCGCTCCGACAAATTTGCAGAATGGACGGAAATGGTCTTTCAAAGTCTCACAGTTGTCTTGAAAAACAAATTTAGAATTTACCACATAAGCAAAAAAGAATTGCCAGAATAATCGAGATCACATTTGCAAAGATCTCTTTGAACTCCTGCCTGACGCATAAGAAAAAAGCTCACCAAATTTACCAGTGTAGTACATCCTCCAAAAAACACATAACGTACCACATCACTGGCATACAGTTTTCTTAATGAGAGCGGTCATGGTTTACCTCCTGATAGACATCCTCTTTTCCACGAAGAATCTGGGAAATGATATAACGTGGACGCCGTTTTACTTCTTCGTATATTTTTGCAATATAATAGCCGATGATTCCAAGACTGAGCATAATAGCGCTTCCAATAAGCAAAAGAACGATAAGGGTAGTTGTATATCCTTCTACCGCTCTGCCGGCAAAAAATTGTACCAGCGAATAAATAATCAAAATCAGGGAGCATCCAAAGCATGCCCCTCCTACGACCGTTACAAATTGCAGCGGGTGCTGTAGTAAAAGCCACAATATTGGTAAACGCGTATTTTATCAAGGACCAGGTAGACCACTTAGACTGTCCAGCTTCTCTGTCCCGCACCTCAAATTCCACATAAGTGGTCTTAAATCCCACCCAGGATGAGGTCGCACGGAAAAACATATTTCGTTCTGGCATAGAAAGAATACTATTCACTGCTTTCCCTATCCATCATTTTGAAATCTGAAGCATTCTGCATATTCACACCTGTAGCCTTGGACATGATTCCATAGAAAAAAGCCAGCGCTCTCTTTATGAAGCAGACTTTCCGTTCCTCTTGATTTCTTTACGCCTTCGATTACTTCCCATCCCTGCTCCCAGAGATGGTACATGGAAATCAAAGTTTCCGGCGGATGCTGCAGGTCACAATCCATAACTGCCACCACATCTCCTGTAGCCTGGGCCATTCCTGCATATACTGCTGCTTCTTCTTTCCGAAATTTCTGGAAAAATGAACGCCAAGAACATTTCCATCTTTTCTCCGGCTTTGGTGATTTCTTCCCAGGTTTTGTCTTTTTGAGCCATCGTCAACAACAACTAGTTCGTAGGAAATGCCGGCTTCTGCTAATACTTCATGAAGAACACGACAGGTTTTTCCTACCATCAGTTCTTCGTTATAAGCTGGCAAAAACCACTGATAATCTGCTCATTTTTTCATCCTCTTCTCTGCTGACAGCCTTGTATATTTATGTTTAAAACATGACAGCAGATCTTATTCTTTTCGATTTTTCAACGTTCCCATTATATTACAAATCCAGTGGGCAGGCAACCTTAATTGATATTCTTCAGAATTTAATAACAAAAAACGATAACCAACCGGCTACCGTTTCCGTTCTGTACCTTCAAAAACTACATACATGTTACATCCTAATGGAATCATTTTACCTCTGCGTGAGTCTGGTAGCCACTTTATAACTGCCTTTCTCATTTCTTGGTCAAGCCCTCACCCTATTAGTAACAGTCAGCTCCGTG
>VOFJ01003281.1_pt1 | contig 21008 bp, 38 predicted proteins | sample 5384081 | NCBI WGS metagenome assembly VOFJ01 (sample SAMN12384729, study PRJNA508395) | human gut metagenome | isolation source: healthy gut I | host: Homo sapiens | reverse complement strand
CGATTCGTGATGAGGCTCTTGAGAGTGGACTTCTGAATCCCTAAGAACTTAGGTGTTAATATTAAGACACTTCTTTATCAGGTACCGGGAGGAATGTTGTCTAACCTGACTTCCCAGTTAAAAGAACAGGGAGCGGAGGATAGATTCTACGACGTACTTGAGGAGGTCCCGAGTTCGTAAAGATCTTGGTGAACCGCCACTTGTAACACCATCTTCACAGATTGTAGGTACACAGGCTGTATTTAATGTGCTGATGGGAGAACGCTACAAAGTTGCAACACAGGAGACAAAAGACATCTTAAGTGGAAAATATGGTAAGACAGCAAAACCATTTAATCCAGATGTCGTAAAGAAAGTTCTTGGAGATAATCCGGAAGTTATCACTTGCCGTCCGGCAGATTTGATTCGGATGAGCTTGACACACTCAGAAAAGAATGTGCTCAGTGGATCCAGCAGGATGAAGATGTATTATCTTATGCATTGTTCCCACAGGTAGCAACAGAGTTTTTTCAAATATCGTCAGGCACAGCAGACAAAGGTCGACCAGACAATTGCTGATACTGAGAATGGAAGTTATCAGTATAGCAGAATATAAAATAATGAAAACGGGCGGAAAGTCAAAGATGCATTTATGCGGAAGATTTTCCGCCTGTTTTATTATGCTGGCTTAAAAAGATATCAGAGGTGCGCAGTAGAAGTATTTAAGGTAGATTTGAGATAGATTAAGATAGAATTAAGATAGATGATTGAGATAGATAGGATTAATGGTTGAAGATTTCTCTTTTTACATCTTATAATAGAAACGATGTAATAGAAAAGGAAGACGCTATATGGGGAACACAAAATGAATTAGTGCAAAGATTAGAAGACGGATATAACAAGTTCAGTAAAGGGCAGAAAAAAAGCTGGCGGATTTTATCCGTGAAGATTATGATAAAGCAGCATTTATGACGGCTGCAAAAATGGGTGAAGAGGTTGGAGTCAGTGAATCGACAGTTGTAAGATTTGCAACAGCTCTTGGATATGAAGGTTATCCCCAGTTTCAAAGGGCGCTTGGCGAGATGATCCGTACAAAACTTAATTCCATTCAACGAATGGAAGTGACGTATGGACGAATCAGTCAAGGAGAGATTCTAACATCGGTTCTACAGTCGGATATAGAGAAGATAAAGCTGACAATGGAAGGAATTGACCATGAGGCGTTTGAAATGGCTGTAGACACGATTCTGAATGCAAGGCGAGTATATGTAGTCGGAATACGAAGCTGTGCACCACTTGCAAGCTTTCTGTCTTTCTATCTCAATTTGATTTGCGATAATGTGACAGCGGTTCATACGAACAGTTCCAGTGAAATCTTCGAGCAATTGCTGCGAATTGATGAAGAAGATGTGATCATCGGGATTAGTTTTCCGAGATATTCTATGAGAACGCTTAAAGCATTGGAATTTGCAAGCAACAGAAAGGCTAAGGTAATCACGATTACGGATAGTGTACATTCGCCGATGAACCCTGTATTCTTCCTGTAATTTGATTGCAAGAAGTGATATGGCTTCAATCGTAGATTCTCTGGTTGCACCGCTCAGTGTGATCAATGCACTGGTGGTTGCACTCTGCATGAAGAAGCAGAAAGAAGTAATTACTACACTGGAGGCGCTGGAAGATATCTGGGATGAGTATCAGGTCTACAGTGGAGATGAACTGAATATGGTAGGCGATACAGTCAAAATGAATGACTAGAATAAGAGGATAATATAAATGAGTCATGTTATTGTAGTAGGTGGCGGAGCAGCAGGGAATGTTTGCGGCAATTGCTGCGGCAAAAACGGACATCAAGTCACGCTGTATGAAAAAAATGAAAAACTAGGAAAGAAAAATATTTATTACTGGAAAAGGAAGATGTAATATTACAAATGCCGCAGATATGGAAGAATTGTTTGATGCAGTTGTGACGAATTCTAAGTTTTTGATATAGCAGCTTTTTATGGTTATACGAATCAGAATGTGATAGATTTTCTTTGAAGATGCAGGGGTGCCAGTGAAGATAGAGAGAGGAAATCGAGTGTTTCCGAACTCAGATCATTCGTCTGATGTTATCCGTGCATTGGAACGGGAAATGAAAAAAAGTGGGCGTGAAAGTCTGCTTAAATACAGAAGTGAAAAGTGTAGAAGCTGAAAAAGGTAAGTTTAACAAGGTAGTATTGAAAAGATACTACTACACAAAGCGCAGATGCATGTATTGTTGCAACAGGTGGATTGTCTTACCGTTCCACAGGGTCTACAGGTGATGGATTCCGATTTGCCGAAAACGTTGGGCATAAAGTAACACAATGCTTTCCGTCTCTTGTGCCGATGGAACAAAAGAACCATGGATCTGTGAATTGCAGGGGCTTTCACTTCGCAATGTAGAAGCAAAGATATTGGATGGAAAGAAAAAATTATATAAAGATTTTGGAGAAATGCTGTTTACACATTTTGGTGTCAGTGGTCCATTGATTATCAGTGCCAGCAGTTATGTGGGCAAAAAATTCATGGATAAAAATGGACAGAAAAAGGAACTGACATTGGAAATTGATCTGAAACCGGCTCTTACAGAAGAACAACTGGATCAGAGAGTGCTGAGAGATTTTTGAAGAGAATCATAACCGGCAATTTAAAAATGCAATCACAAAGCTGTTTCCAACTAAATTAATTCCGGTCATGCTGGAACTTGGCGGGATTGATCCGGAGAAAAAGGTTAACAGTATAGAGAAAGAAGAACGGAAACAGTTTGTTCATTTGATCAAGCATTTTCGTATGACGCTTACCGGACTTCGCGATTATCCGGAAGCGATTATTACAAAAGGCGGAGTTAATGTGAAAGAAATTGATCCTGGAACGATGGAATCAAAGCTTGTAAAAAGGGTTATATTTTTGCGGGAGAAGTACTGGATCTGGATGCGATGACCGGCGGATTTAATCTGCAGATTGCTTGGTCGACCGGATATGCGGCAGGAAATGCAATCCAGTAATTAAAAAGAAATATAAAAGCAGATTAAGAAGGAGAAAATATGGGTTATAATGTTGCGATTGATGGCCTCGGCTGGTGCAGGAAAAAGTACGATTGCCAAACGGGTTGCGAAAAAAAAAAAGGATATATATATGTAGATACGGGAGCAATGTATCGCGCGCTTGCTGTCTATTTTTTGGACAAAAAAATTAATCCGGAGAATCTGGATGCTATTGCCGCGGCATGTGAAGGTGCAGAAGTGAAAATACAGTATGAACAAGGTGAACAGCAAGTGTATCTGAATGGCGAAAATATTACTTCCAGGCTTCGAAATGAAGAGGTTGGAAATATGGCTTCTAAAGTATCCGCGGTTCCGGAGGTGAGGGCACATTTGCTGAATCTTCAGAAAGAACTTGCAAGAACTCAGGACGTTGTGATGGATGGAAGGGATATTGGAACCTGTGTGTTGCCTGAAGCGGATGTGAAGATTTTCCTGACAGCAAGTGTGGAGACGAGAGCGCTCCGTAGATATAAAGAACTGGAAGAAAAAAGGTGTTTCATGTGACTTGGAAGAAATTAAGAAAGATATCAAAGAACGCGATGAACGTGATTGTACAAGAAAAATTGCACCTCTCAGACAGGCGGAAGATGCAGTGTTGATCGATAGCTCAGATATGACAATCGAAGAGGTTGTAAAAGCAATCACAGATAATATTGTGTGAGAAAAAAGAAAAGGTGGGATGAACATGCAGGTAGAACTGGCGAAATCGGCAGGCTTCTGTTTTGGTGTACAGAGAGCTGTGGATACGGTATATAAGGGCAAATTGAAGAAACGTCGGCAGAGAAGATCTACACTTATGTCCGATCATTCACAATGAAGAAGTCATCAAAGACATGGAGAAAAAGGGAGTTGAAGTAATCCTGTCAGAAGAAGAACTCAAGCAGATAAAATCAGGAATCGTGATCATCCGTTCCCCACGGCGTTCCAAAGAGAATCTGTGATCTTCTGGATGAAAACGGAGTACGTTATGTAGATGCAACCTGTCCATTTGTGAAAAAAAATACATAGGATTGTGGAAGAAAAAAAGCCGGGACGGATATCATATTGTAATTATTGGAAACCGTGAACATCCAGAAGTTGAAGGGGAATTGAAGGATGGGCAGGAGAAAATGCTACGATCATTCAGACAGAAGAGGAAGCAAAAAATTTTGAACTGGTTCCGGAGAAAGAAAAAGTTTGTGTAGTAGCACAGACGACATTTAACTACAATAAATTCAAAGAATTAGTTGAAATTATTTCAGAAAAAAGGGGTATGATATAATGTTTTAAATACGATTTGTAATGCAACGAAAGAAAGCGTCAGACTGAGGCTCAACATTGCAAAGCGGGTGGATGCTATGATTGTCATCGGAGACAAGCATAGTTCGAATACTCAGAAGCTATTTGAAATCTGCAAAGAATGAATGTTTGGAATACGTACTATATACAGACACTTGACGATTTTGATATGAATCAATTAAGGTCCTCGTGGAAACAGTAGGTATTACAGCAGGGGCATCCACGCCCAATAAAATAAATGAGGAGGTTCAAAATAATGTCAGAGTTAAGTTTTGAACAAATGTTAGAAGAGTCTTTTAAAACAATTAAGAAATGGAGAGGTTGTAGACGGTACTGTCATCGATGTTAAACCAGATGAGATCGTTTTAAATATTGGTTACAAAGCAGATGGTATCATTACAAGAAATGAGTATACGAACGACAGCAATGTTGATCTTACAACTGTTGTATCCGTTGGTGACCCTATGACAGTGAAAGTTCTGAAAGTAAACGACGGAGAAGGACAGGTTTGCTGACATATAAGAGACTTGCTTGCTGAAAAGGCAATGAAAGATTAAAAAAAGAAGCATTCGAGAACCATGAAGTTCTGAAAAGCTCCTGTTACACAGATCCTTGGCGGAGGTCTCAGTGTAGTAGTTGATGAAGCAAGAGTATTTATTCCTGCAAGCCTTATTTCAGATACTTATGAAAAAAGATTTGAGCAAATATCAGGGACAGGAAATTGAATTCGTAATCAGCGAGTTTAATCCTAAGAAGAAATCGTGTGATCGGTGACAGAAGACAGCTTCTTGTTGCTGAACGTGCTGAGAAACAGAAAGAACTGTTTGAGAAGATCCATGTTGGTGACAGAATGGAAGGAACTGTTAAAGAACGTTACAGATTTCGGAGCATTCATCGACCTTGGCGGAGTAGACGGACTTCTTCATATCTCTGAGATGTCTTGGGGACGTGTTGAGAATCCTAAGAAGGTCTTCCAAAGGTTGGAGATAAAGTTAAAGTTCTGATCAAAGATATCCATGATACAAAAGATTGCACTCAGCCTGAAATTCCCAGAGACAAATCCATGGGCTAATGCTGCAGAAGATTATGCAGTCGGAACAGTAATTACAGGTAAAGTTGCAAGAATGACAGACTTTGGTGCATTCGTAGAATTAGCTCCTGGAGTAGATGCATTACTTCATGTATCCCAGATTTCTAAAGCACATGTTGACAAACCGTCTGATGTACTTTCAGTTGGACAAGAAATCACAGCTAAGATCGTTGATCTGAATGAAGCTGAGAAGAAGATCAGCCTGAGCATGAAAGCTTTTGAGAACAGCCGGATGAAGAGACAGCTGACGCTGAGTAATAGATTATAAGATACAGACAAATAATAAGGGGCGGAAAGTTGTAGAACTTTCGCCCCTTTTTTGTTAATAAAAAGAACGAGCTGTATTACATAATGTACAAGAAAATTGAACAAGATAACACTGGAAAATCAGATATTTTCTAGTATAGTATAAAAAGACAAATTAGGAAGGAAGGATAAAAGGATGTCATTGTTAACATTTAAAGGTGGAGTTCATCCGAATGACGGCAAAGCTCTGGCAAAAGATAAAGCAATTGTCCAGGTACAGCCGAAAGGTGATCTGGTATATCCGATGTCACAGCATATCGGTGCACCGGCAGTACCGATTGTGGCAAAAGGTGACCATGTCCTTAGAGGACAGATGATTGCGGAAGCCGGTGGTTTTGTATCAGCGCCAATTTACGCATCAGTTTCTGGAACCGTAAAAGTTATTGAACCGCGTTTCACTCCGGCTGGCTCCAAAGTCAACAGCATTGTGATTGAAAATGACGGAGAGTATGAGGAAGTTGAGTACAGTACACCAAAGGCAGTGTCAGAGATGTCAAAAGAAGAAATTCTGAATGCAATCGGAGATGCCGGAATTGTCGGTATGGGTGGAGCTGGATTTCCAACAAAGGTAAAATTATCTCCAAAAAGAACCGGATAAGATCGATTATATCATTGCCAATTGTGCGGAGTGTGAGCCTTATATTACAGCAGATTACAGACAGATTTTGGAGCATGGCGAGGAGTTAGTAGAAGGTATGAAGATAATTCTTCGACTGTTTGATAATGCAAAAGGTCTTTTTGGAGTAGAAGATAATAAACCGGACTGTATTGAAAAATTAAAAGAACTGACAAAAAGATGAGCCACGTATGGAAGTGCTGAAACTCCAGACAAAGTACCCACAGGGGGTGAGCGTCAGCTCATTTATGCAACAACTGGACGTGCGATTAATTCATCAATGCTTCCGGCTGATGCTGGTTGTGTTGTAGACAATGTTGCTACGATTTCAGCAATTTACCGTGCAGTTGCAAAAAGGTGAGCCATCTATGGATAGAATTGTAACAGTCAGTGGAGATGCAGTTCATGAACCTGGTAACTTCAAAAGTGCCATTTGGTATGAATCAGGCAGAATTGATTGAAGCAGCTGGAGGCTATAAGGTTGATCCGGAGAAGATTATTTCCGGAGGTCCGATGATGGGATTTTCTATGTTTACAGTGGATGTTCCGGTAACAAAGACTTCTTCATCCATTCTCTGCTTCACAAAGGATGAAGTTGCACAGTACGAGCCGACAGCGTGTATTAATTGTGGAAGATGTGTGGAGGTCTGTCCAAGTCGTCTGATTCCATCAAGACTTGCAGATTATGCAGAACATCATGATGAAGAAGCATTTACAAAAACACGAAGGCCTGGAATGCATGGAATGTGGATCTTGTAGTTATGTCTGCCCGGCTAAGCGTCAGTTGAAGCAGGCAATCGGTTCTATGAGAAAAAAACAGCACTTGCAAATCGCAAGAAGAAAAATAAAAAGAATAAGAGGTGAATCAACGTGAGCGATCAAACATTAAAAATGTCATCATCACCACATATCCGTGATAATATGACAACCAGCAAGATTATGCTCATGGTAGTAATTGCACTGCTGCCTGCATCTGCGTTCGGTATATATAATTTTGGAGTTCCGGCGCTCATTATGCTCATCAGTACGACAGCATCTGCAGTACTGACAGAATATATTTATGAAAAATTAATGCACAAAAAAATTACAATCGGGGATTACAGTGCTGTTGTAACAGGACTGCTTCTGGGGCTTAATATGCCGCCTACAGCACCATGGTGGATGGGTGCACTTGGAAGTGTATTTTTGGTATCTTGATTGTAAAAACAGCTTTTTGGAGGTCTGGGACAGAACTTCATGAACCCTGCCCTCGGAGCAAGATGTTTCCTTTTGATTTCTTTTTACAAGTCAGATGACGACATTTTATCTATGACGGAGTAACAGGAGCAACACCACTGGCGCTTCTGAAGTCAGGGAAAGCTGTTAATTCTATGGACATGCTGATCGGAACAATTCCTGGAACAATCGGTGAGACTTCAGTGATTGCAATTATCATTGAGCAATCTTCTTAATTTTAATGGGAATTATTGATCTTCGTATCCCTGGTACATATATTGTGACATTCGTTATCTTTATTGGTATATTTGGACATTTCCAGAATCCGGCTGTAGGATTTTTTTGATGCACAGTATATTACAGCACATCTGTGTGGCGGTGGACTGATGCTTGGTGCATGGTTCATGGCAACGGATTATGTAACATGTCCGATCACGCCAAAGGGACAATACGTATATGGAATCTTGCTTGGAATTCTGACTGGACTCTTCCGTCTGTTCGGCGGTTCCGCAGAGGGAGTTTCCTATGCGATCATTATCAGTAACTTAATTGTACCATTGATCGAGAGAGTTACTCTCCCAAAACCATTTGGTAAAGGAGGAGAAAAATAATGAATAAGATTTTGAAAAACACATTGATTCTGACTGCTATCACTTTGATTGCAGGACTTGGACTTGGTCTCGTTCATGAGATAACTCTGAATCCAATCGCCCAGGCGCAGGAAAAGGCGAAAAAAAAAGAAGCTTGGCAGGCTGTATTTCCAGATGCAAAGCTTGATGAGTTTAAAGAGACAGATGTAGATCAGAAGGCTGCAAAGCAGGCAATCAGTGATCTTGGTGTTAATGCAACTATTGACGAAGTCTGTACAGTTGGTGATACAGGATATGTCATCACAACAACCGATAAGGACGGATATGGCGGAGATATTCAGGTTAGTGTTGGTATCCAGTCTGATGGTACTGTGACAGGTGTTTCCTTCCTTTCTCTCAGTGAGACTGCAGGTCTTGGTATGAAAGCAAAAGAACCGTCTTTCTATGAACAGTATGTAGGAAAGAATCCGACAAAGTTTGCTGTGTCAAAAGATGGAGGAGACGGTGAGCAGATAGATGCTTTAAGTGGTGCGACAATCACTTCAAGAGCAGTGACCGGAGCTGTCAATGCGGCACTTGGCTATTATCAGAATGCATTTGGACAGGGAGGTAATTAAAGATGAATAAATGTACGGAAAGAGTTTATAATGGACTGATTAAAGAGAACCCTACTTTTGTTCTGATGCTTGGTATGTGTCCGACACTTGCGGTTACGACATCTGCAATCAACGGACTTGGCATGGGACTTTCCACAACAGTGGTACTGGTACTTTCCAATATGCTGATTTCCATGCTACGTAAGATCATACCGGATTCAGTCAGAATGCCGGCGTTCATTGTAGTTGTTGCTTCATTTGTAACAATTGTTCAGTTCCTCATGTTAGAAGGATTTGTGCCGAGTCTTTATGATGCACTTGGACTTTACATTCCACTGATTGTTGTAAACTGTATTATCCTCGGCCGTGCTGAGAGCTATGCTTCCAAGAATCCGGTTCTTCCTTCTATCTTTGATGGAATTGGTATGGGACTTGGATTTACATTTGGACTTGCATGCATTGGTATTGTTCGTGAGTTCATCGGAACAGGAGCAATTTTCGGAAAACAGATTCTGCCGCTTGCAGATCTTGCAGCCGGACAGGGCGGTTATGTCCCGGTAACAATCTTTATCCTGCCGCCAGGAGCATTCCTTGTTCTTGCATTCTTGGTTGCAGGTATGAATAAAATCAGAAAAAATGCTGAAAAGAAAGGCAAGAAAATCGCAGAGCCTCAAGGATGCTGCTCAGACTGTGCCGGATGTGCCGGATGTAGCGGAAAAAGTATTTCCAACAGGCGATGAAGAATAGGAGGAGTGCAGAGTATGAAGACATTATCAGAATTACTGATTATTGCAATCGGTTCAGCTATTGTAAATAACGTTGTACTCAGCCAGTTTCTTGGAATTTGTCCATTCCTTGGGTGTATCCAAAAAGTTGAGACAGCTACAGGTATGGGAGGAGCAGTTGTGTTTGTTATTACACTTTCTTCCCTGTTGACAAGTTTGATTTATAAATTTATTCTTGTTCCATTAGGATTTGAATATCTGCAGACGATTGTATTTATATTATTTATTGCAGCACTCGTTCAGTTTGTTGAGATGTTTCTGAAAAAAGCGATGCCATCACTTTATCAGGCACTTGGTGTATATCTTCCACTGATCACAACAAACTGTGCGGTTCTTGGTGTAGCACTTACAAATGTCCAGAAAGATTATACAATTTTAGAAGGCGTTGTAAATGGTGTTGGAACATCTGTTGGATTTTTGATTGCAATCGTAATTATGGCAGGTATTCGTGAGAAGATTGGAGTACAATGATATTTCAGAGAGTCCTTTTTCCAGGGGGACGCCAATTGTCTTGCTTACAGCATGTCTTATGGCAATTGCGTTCTGTGGATTTTCAGGACTGATATAGGAGGATAGACAATGAATATTACAGCTGTTATTATTGCTGCTGTTATCGTAGGTGGTACTGGCTTGTTCATTGGTGTATTCCTTGGACTTGCCGGAAAGAAATTTGCGGTTGAAGTAGATGAGAGAGAAGAGGCAATTCTTGGAGTGCTTCCGGGAAATAACTGTGGCGGTTGTGGATATGCCGGATGCTCCGGCCTTGCTGCAGCAATTGCAAAGGGAGAAGCGGAAGTTGGAAGCTGTCCGGTCGGAGGTGCACCAGTTGCAGCCAAGATTGGTGAGATTATGGGAGTGTCTGCAGGCGAGCAGATCCATGAAGTAGCATTTGTAAAATGTGGTGGAACATGTGAGCAGGCAGCAACAGATTACGAATATCATGGAATTGGTGACTGTGTCATGGTCAATATGATGCAGAATGGCGGAGCCAAAGACTTGTACATATGGATGTCTTGGAGAAGGAACGTGTGTGAAAGCCTGTCCGTTTGATGCAATCCACATTGTTGATGGCGTTGCTGTGGTTGATAAAGAAGCTTGTAAAGCTTGTGGAAAATGTGTTGCCGCGTGTCCTCGTAAATTGATTGAGATTGTGCCATATGACATGAAACATCTTGTAAAATGTAATTCTAAAGACAAGGGTAAAAAGATGTCATGAAGGCATGTAAAGTTGGATGCATTGGCTGCAAGATGTGTGAAAAAAGCATGCCAGTTTGATGCTGTTAAGGTTCTGGATAATGTTGCGCATATTGATCCTGAAAAATGTACCGGATGCGGTGCATGTGCGGCAAAATGTCCGAAGAAAGTTATTCTCTAGAAAGAATTAAAGTGGAAGATGGAGAAAAAACGTAATCTGAAACAAAGATTAAAAATTGGAAAAACGATATTTTTTAAAGATGTGAAACATGCAAAATGGGCGATACTTTCAGTATTCGCCTATTTTGTGTTGCTTAGAAATTTTTTATTACAATCTGTCCGGCTGTGCTGATTACCGGACTTCCGTGTCCGGGTTGTGGCATGACGAGAGCATTTATACGTCTTTTTGCATCTGGATTTTGCGGGAGCTTGGCAGATGCATCCATTTGTATATCTTTTTATGATTTTTATTCTGTGGTTCGGAATACGAAGATATATATTGGGAATTTCTGATACAAAAAAAAGCATGGAAAATTCTTGCCATGCTTGGAATATTGATGATTTTGTTTTATATCTGGCGGATGCTCCGGTATTTTCCCGGAAACCCGCCAATGAGTTATTATTATGGAAATGTGTTATTGAATCTGCACCATATTATTAAAAGCTTCTTACAAATCTGAAAGATGGAAATAAGTATTTGCCGGAATTATCGAAGAAAATTCTTTTGTGTAGTGAATTTCGCTGTCATTTGTAATAAACAATGCATCTACATTTTCTAACTGATCGATCAGATCGTTGGCAGCTTCATATCCCATGAGATAACATACCGTACTCAGAGCATCAGCTGTCAGGGAAGAATCAGTAATGATTGTATCACTGTACAATGTATTCTCACATGGATAACCTGTGCGAGGATCAAGAATGTGATGGTAAATTTTTCCATCTGCCTCAAAGTAACGCTGGTAAATCCCGGTTGTAACAACAGATTTATTTGCTACTTTGATGGAAGTGATCGGTTCTCCGGTCTCGCCAAATGGTTTCTGGATTCCGATGTTATATTTGGAGCCGTCGGTCTTGGATCCGAGCAGAAGGATATTTCCCCCAAATCTATGACTGCATGTTTTTACACCATTTTTTTTCAGATAATCTTTGATACGATCCGCAATATATCCTTTTGGCAATAGCACCTACATCAATGGAAGCGTTTGGATCCAAAAAGCTGGACGGTGTTATCAGATACACTGATATTTTTGTAATTTACGTGACTGAGCGCAGAGGCAATTGCGTCTGCATCTGGAAACCAGTTCCGGAACCAGAAGTAAAATCCCATAATTGGGAAACAGATCCAATCGTGATATCAAAAGATCCATTGGATAAATCGCCGTAGTAGATACCTTTTTTTGATAAGTGTCGCAGTATCAGAGGAAACAGCTACCGGCATGCCTTGGGCATGATTGATATTGTAAATGTCACTGCCTTCTACATACATAGAAAACATGGTATTGTATTTTTGACAAAGACTTTTTAATCCGCTCATGACATTCTTGTTTACAGGATCCAGAATCTGGACCTTTACAACTGTATCGTAAAGTGTGTCGGAATAAGTTTGGTCTTTTGCATTCGCAGAACTGCAGCCACATAAGAGCATGGCAACTGAACTTAGAACAGCAATCATTTGTTTTAGTTTCATAATAATCTCCATTTTCAAGTATTTATAACTATGGTAATTATAACATGAAATATGAGATATGCAATGCTATTGTTCTTTCAGACACTTGACACTAGCTGCCTTGAGTTTAAGAAAGTGATTCCGGTGAAAGAAACAATCGAACATGTGGTTGCATAGATAGAAGTACTGTGCTAAAATATCCGTAGAGAGGTAGCCAAGATGAAAAATAGATTGAAGAAAAAAGATATTGTACTAATGATCATCATTCTGGTAGTGGCGGGATCGTGTATGTTGTTACATAGGATTATTGGAGAGAAAAGTGCAGATTACATTACGGTAAAGGTGAATGGAAAGATAGAAGGCGTATATAGTCTGGCAGATGATCAGGAGATCGTGCTGAATAATGGAAGCAATGTTTTGAAGATCAAGAATGGAGAAGCTGATATGATCCGTGCGGATTGCCGGATCAGCTCTGCGTGAAGCAGAAGGCGGTTTCTAAGAATAAAGAAAGTATTATCTGCCTGCCGAATAAGATTGTTGTGGAAGTTGACAGCCATCAGAACAGCCAGTATGATGCGGTAAAGTAATTAAAGTTCAGAATTAGTGTCCGTGAAGCAGTAGCATTATGTGCCCATAGCGGATAAAGAATAAGAAAGAGCGGCCTGATATAGTAGGAGGAGACATAAAAGTGAAAAACCGCGTAGCATATTTTGGAGTATTTACAGCGCTTGTATTGATTTTTAGCTATATTGAAACGCTTGTTCCGATTTCGTTTGGAATCCCGAGAGTCAAGCTTGGGCTAGCTAATCTGATTATCGTGATTGGACTTTATAAGATACCGCTTAGGGAAGTGTATGTATTATCTATAGTACGTGTCCTTTTTAAGCGGTGTTTTGTTTGGAAATTATTTTAGTATTGCGTATAGTCTGGCAGGTGGATTACTTAGTTTAACTGTGATGGCACTTTTGAAAAAGGCAGGAGGATTCAGTGTTATTGGAATCAGTATTGCAGGCGGTGTCTGTCACAATATTGGACAACTGGTTGTTGCAATGATTGTTGTTGAGACATTTGCAATGTCATATTATATGCCGGTGCTTTTGTTGCCGGACTGATTACGGGATTTTGATCGGTGTTGTTGCAGATCAGGTGCTTAGGAGAATAAGCGATATTATGTTTTTAGAGTAGAAGGAGCAGAGGAGGTACTATGATATCGTATATACGAGGTGAGCTGGCTGCTCAATATGAAGATAAAGTAATTGTAGATGTAGGAGGCGTAGGATATGGAATTTATATGTCAGCGCAATCTATGAGTAAGCTTCCACCGATTGGAAGTGAAGTGAAGATACATACTTATTTGAATGTCAAGGAAGATTCAATGCAGCTGTTTGGATTTCTGACAGTAGATGATTTGAATGTATTTAAGTTACTGATCGGAGTCAGTGGAATCAATGGACCTAAAGGAGGTCAGGCAATTCTGTCGGTATTGTCACCAGATGATCTGAGGTTTGCAGTTATGGCTGATGATGTGAAAGCCATTTCATCCGCACCGGGGATCGGGAAAAAAACAGCGCAGAAGTTGATTGTGGAACTTAAGGATAAGTTGAGCATCGAAGATGCTCTGGAACATGCAATAACAGAAGATGGTGCTTTAAAAGCCCAGATGTCAACAGGAGGAGAGATTCAAAGCGAAGCGGTTCAGGCGCTGGTTGCATTGGGATACGGCAATACAGAAGCACTGAAAGCTGTGAAACAGGTGGAAATCACACCAGATATGCAGGTGGAAGAATTGCTTAAACGAGCATTGAAGTTCATGTTCTGATTACTGCAAGGGGAGAGATATGAGCAGGAGAATTATAACAACAGAGAATCTGGAAGAGGATGTCAAGATTGAAAGTCACCTAAGGCTACCCCAGCTTTTAGATGATTATATTGGACAGGAAAAAAGCAAAAAGAGATTTTAAAAGTATACATTACTGCGGCAAGAGAGAGGGGGAAGCCCTGGATCATGTACTTTTTTATGGCCCTCCAGGCCTTGGTAAAACAACACTGGCCGGAATTATTGCTAATGAGATGCATGTGAATATTAAAATTACATCTGGACCGGCAATTGAAAAGCCGGGTGAGATGGCAGCAATCCTCAATAATCTGCAGGAGGGAGATGTACTTTTGTAGATGAAATTCATCGTTTGAATCGTCAGGTGGAAGAAGTTCTTTATCCGGCTATGGAAGATTATGCGATAGATATTATGATTGGAAAGGGAGCAAGTGCCAGATCCATTCGGTTGGATCTTCCGAAGTTTACATTGGTGGGAGCAACAACTCGTGTTGGCATGCTGACGGCGCCGCTCAGAGACCGATTTGGTGTGATTCACCGATTGGAGTTTTATACAGTTGAAGAACTTAAGAGAATTATTGCCCGGTCAGCAAAGGTTCTTGATGTAGGGATAGATGATGCCGGAGCTACTGCACTTGCGAGACGTTCCAGGGGGACGCCGAGACTTGCAAATCGTCTTTTGAAACGTGTGAGAGATTTTTGCTCAGGTGAAGTATGATGGATATATTACAGAAGATGTGGCGAATTATGCACTGGATCTTCTTGACGTAGATAAGTGTGGACTAGATCAGACAGACCAGGAATCTTTTAATGACGATCATAGAAAGATTTGATGGCGGTCCTGTTGGACTGGATACGCTGGCGGCTTCTTTGAGTGAGGATTCAGGAACAATAGAGGATGTGTACGAGCCATATTTATTGAAGAATGGATTTATTCAGAGAACACCGAGAGGGCGGATCGTGACAGATCTTGCGTATGCACATTTAGGGATTTTGAAGCAAAATCATGAAAAATAGTTGGTTTTTTTATGACAGTTTAGTTTATAATAAATTATATTCATAAGAAATAGCAGAGTTTGTGGGAGGCTTTTATGGCATCATCAAAGAATTTTACAGAAGTATTAATCGGAGGAAAAGTATTCACTTTAAAGTGGATTTGAAAGTGAAGAATATCTGCAGAAGGTATCTACATATTTGAATCATAAGATTGACGAATGCAGCAGTAGTGAGGGATATCGTAAGCAGAGTGCAGAGACAAGAAGTGTTCTGCTGGCACTTAATATTGCGGATGATTATTTTTAAAGCACGAAAACAGGGTGGTACACTGGAAAGTGATATTGAAGCGAAAGATAAAGAGATGTATGATCTGAAGCATGAACTGATATCTGTACAGATCAAATTAGAGAATGCGGATAAAGCATTGGACAAGTTAAAGGAAGAGAACAAGGAACTTCAGATGAAGATTGTTCAACTGGAGACAGAGATTAAGAATAATAAAGAGAATTAGAATATGAGAGGGGCTGTCGGATTGACGGCCCTTTTAAAGATAAAGATACCGGAATGACAGAAAAATCATAGAAAATGACAGAGAATTAAAAACTCCTGCATCCTGGTATTCTTGAATAATAATTAATTTAAGGACGAAATCAGAATGAAAAGAGAAGTTGAGATACTTGCGCCGGCGGGTTCATGGGAATGCCTGGAAGCAGCGGTCTGTGCCGGAGCAGATGCGATATATATAGGGGAGCCGTTTCGGGGGCAAGGGCGCATGCGGATAATCTGAATGAGGAACGCATGTTGGAAGCAATTGACTATGTGCATCTGCACGGACGTAAATTATATATGACAGTCAATACGTTATTGAAAGAGCAGGAACTGGGAGAACTTGTAGATTATCTCCGCCCATATTACGAACAAGGGCTGGATGCAGTGATTGTGCAGGATATCGGGGCTATGCGTCTGATTCGGGAAGCGTTTCCGGATCTTCCGCTTCATGTAAGTACTCAGGCAACTGTGACACAAACACTGAGCGCACAACTTTTTCAGAGAATGGGAGCAGAGAGAATTGTGCCGGCAAGAGAGTTGTCTCTGGAAGAAATTAAGAATATGAAAAATGCAACTGGTCTGGAGATAGAATGTTTTGTGCACGGCGCTTTGTGTATGTGCTATTCCGGACAGTGCTTAATGAGCAGTATGATTGGCGGGCGGAGTGGAAACCGCGGGGGAGTGCGCAGCCATGCAGACTTCCATATCGAGTTGAAAATCGAAAATCTGCAGATCTAATGAGCCTGAAAGATCTTTTGTACGATCGATATGATACCCGAACTTGTTGAGGCCGGAATTGATTCTTTTAAGATTGAAGGGCGCATGAAACAGCCGGATTATGTATATACGGTGACGCAGATGTATCGGAAATATACAGACATTTATCTGCAAAAGGGGAAAAAATGGTTTCATGTCACAAAGGAGGACAAAGAAAAGCTGGAAAATTGTTACCGCCGAAGAGGGTACTGTGATGGGTACTACAGAAAGCAGAACGGAAAAGAGATGCTTTCTTTTGAAGCGTCCCGAAAAGAGACGGAACCGAAGAAAGAAAAAATGGATTACATATTACAGGAAAAAAATTGACGGAACCCTAAATCTTGCAGAAGGCACTGTCTCAGAACTGACTGTATGGCTGCATGACAGACCGGAAATGACGGTAACTGTGACAGGAGATATGGTCAGACTGCAAAAAAATCAACCCCTTGTGGCAGAACGGATCGAAAAGCAGATACGGAAAACCGGAAATACTCCGTTTGTATTTGAAGAGGTGTATATCGATGTGTCTGGAAATTTGTTTCTGCCGATGCAGAGTCTGAATGAACTACGTAGAGCAGCGCTCTCGGATCTGGAAGTGCAGATTACAGAAGAATATCGCCGGCATATGATCTGGTCGGAGATTCAGGCAGAAGACATGTCTGATAATAAGTTTGAAAATAGCAGAAGAAATTATGAGATTCAGATTTCAGTAGAAACAGTGGAACAGTTAAAGCTGGCTTTAGCCAGGGAATATGTTGATCGCATCTTTATATCTGACGCAATCGCATTTGATGAAACAGTTATCGAGATGTTAGAAGAATACCGCTTAAACATGAGAGATAAAAACATGAATCAAAGATCTGTCTGGCGATGCCATACATTTTCAGGGAAAGAGCAATGAATATCTACAAGGTATATTTTGAGAAGATCAGCCAGTATTATGAAGGTGTTCTTGTTCGGAACTGGGAAGCTTTTAGAATGGATGAAATCAAAAAAAGGATATAAAGGGGAGATTCTGTCAGATTATAATTTGTACGGATGGAATAACAGGGCAATAAAAAGAATTGTCAGAACTTGGAATTGATCAGTATACGTCTTCCGTTGAATTGAATTTCCGGGAGCTTAGTGAACTGTCTACGGGAGGTAATCTGATTGTCTACGGGTATCAACCTGTAATGATTACAGCAAACTGTATCAGAAGGACGACAGAGGACTGTCTTGGAAAAAGATAGTATGTTATATATTACAGATCGCCTTGGAAATAAATTTCCTGTTAAAAATTACTGTAAATACTGTTATAATATAATATATAATTCAGCTCCGATTGTTCTTTTGGATCAGAAAAATGAAATCAGGAGCCTGGAACCATCTGGAATCCGTCTGAATTTTTACATTAGAAAAAAGAACGGGAGATGGAACAAATCTTAGAAAGTTATAAAAATGTTTTTTCTGGAGGATAAAGAGATACCGATGCCAGATATCAGTTTTACCAGAGGGACATTTTAAGCGGGGAGTAAAGTAGGTGAAAAATTGGTAAAACATTATTGTTGAATTGTCAAAATATCTGATGATCATATTGATGACTTCATACACATTCTTGTGCTTCAGTATTTTTGGATATCAAGATCCGGATAAAAAAAGAAGAGTCTTTTAAGGCAGCAGAATGTGTTGATGTTCATGATACATATTATTGCATATTTGGTCATGTACTTGGAAAAAGGAGGATATCAAGCTTCTTGCATTTTATCTGATGCAGGTAGTACTGTTTGGAGCTACTATATTACTATATACAAATATTTATCCGAGAGTATCCAGGCTGGTCGTAAATAATATGTGTATGCTATTATGCATCGGTATGATCATGTTAACGAGACTAAGTTATTCCAATGCAGTAAAACAGTTCGTTATTGCAGCAGGTGGTGTGGCAATCAGTCTGGTAGTACCAGTCGTGATCCGAAAGGTGAAAAAAGCTTTCCGGATGGAGAAAGGTTTATGCAATTATTGGTATTGTATCTGGCTCTTGTCATTGTAATTGGTTCTGTGTCTTATGGAGCAAAGCTTGGTTTTCAGGTGGCAGGAATTAACGTTCAGCCGTCTGAGCTTGTGAAAATTGTATTTGTATTTTTGTGGCTTCCAGTTTTAAACAGTCCATGGCATTTAAAGATATCGTTGTGACGACAGCACTAGCAGCGTTTCATGTATTGATTTTGGTTGCGTCAAAGGATCTTGGAGCTGCACTGATTATATTTGTAGTGTACTTGGTTATGCTGTATGTGGCAACCAGACAGCCCCTTATATGTATTGGCAGGACTAGGAGCCGGAAGTGTAGCTTCAGTGGGGGCTTATTACTTGTTTAATCACGTTAGGAACCGTGTGGTCGCCTGGAAAGATCCGATTGCTTCATATAGCGGAAGCGGATATCAGGTGGCACAGTCTTTATTTGCAATTGAACAGGAAGCCGGCTGGTATCATTATCTTCCTGTTCTCCAAGTCCAAGAAGTATTTCTTCGACTACAAGGCAATCTCCGAGCCGATTGCTCCCGCAACGGCGGAACGCCTCAAGCGCGGCATGAAGGGCGGCAACAAATACGGCAAGCCCGTTCCCGGTCAGCCTCAGCCGCAATCCATCAACCGTCCGCGTGAACACGGTGAGATCAAGGACGCAGACATCAATCCGCTCCGCAACAAACGCGATGTCTGGAAGATCAACACCGTCCCCTTCAAGGGCGGTCACTACGCCGCCTACCCTCCGAAGCTCGTTGAGACCTGTCTTCTCGCCGGTTGTCCCGAAGGCGGCATTGTGCTTGACCCGTTCATGGGGAGCGGCACAACCGGCATGGTTGCCGCGCAGATGGGGCGTCATTTCGTGGGCATAGAGCTGAACCCTGAATACACCGAGCTTGCCTACAAGCGGATTGGAGGTGAAATCTGATGCCCAAGGAACCGGAACTCAAAGCCCGCGACAAGGTAGTCGTGCGGATGACGCGGGAGGGCGCAGTCGAGGAAAACCTGACGGCTGGCACCGAACAGCGTGTGTCAAAACGGCTGGAAGATGCAGAGCTGGTCAAGCCCGCTGAGACAGCCGTGCCTTCCGAAGCTCTTTCCCAAGAGGAACAGAAAAAGGTGCAGATGCGCCGTCAACAGCGTCAGTTTCAGGCGGAACACGCCGAGGATAACGACACACAGCCGCCCTCGGAAACGTCCGTCACAGAAGAGAAAAGGGCAGAAAATCTACCCCAGAATGTATCCGAACCGCCGCCTTCGTCAGAAACGCCGTTCAAGCCTCCAACTTTAGAGCAGCACGGCGTTTCTTCTCATACCGGCACGGTGATTGCCGAAACAGTTGTCACGCACAAGCTGCGTAAGACCTCTGCGGTTGAAGCCGTTGATGCGGATGCTGTTCTCCCCAAGCGGCGGAGACTTCCTCTTCGCAAAGCCGATCATCGACGATGCCGCGCTGTCACCGTACATAATGATAAAAATTCATTCCGCCCTTTTGTGATGCGGTCTTGGTCGCCATAAATTCGTGAAAGCATTTCTCGCCGTTGCAGTTTACACCGCTCAACCAAGCGGCGGCCGCTGTCCTCGTCCGCGACCTTTTTCTGCTGCAACAGTATTCGATCACCGCTTTTCATTGCGCTGATGCTTTATGGGATTCGGAATAAAACTTACCGTTGCCATTATCTCTTTCCTCGCAATGTCCAGCAGCGTCGTAGATCATCTTCTGCCGGTCGATCATATCTTCAAAATTGTATGAAAACGCCGGCATTGATCTTCGCCGTGATTTGATTCAGATTGTTGCCGATGCTGTTTGAGTTCAATCAGCAAGGGTCACATCTTCCGCGGCAACATGATGGGCGTTTCCCAGCGACAGCAAAACGAGATAGTGGTGATGCTGCGCTCGGCGCGTTTGGCGTTGCGCGTTCGATGCGTTCTTTTCGGATTTGGTCGAATCAAAGTCAGCGTGCGTGGTGCGTCACGCCGCCTGCTTACCATGTTTATCACTCCGTTTGGGTCAGCCGCCGCCCGAAGCGAAGTTTTTGCCGCCTGCGGCAAAACGAGCAAAGGGCGCAAGCAGGACGAGCGCGACCGATGCCGACGCTCTGCTTGCCCCGGACTAAAGTCTGGGAAATCACAGACCTTCATTACGCCGAAATTTGCCCGTATTCGGCGAAAGAGCCGCAGGTGGATGCGTTTTCCCCGCATATTCTTTTTATCCTGCCCAGAAACCGCTCTATTCGGCGCACAGCGAAGCGTTTCAGCAGACGCAAGGAACGGAAGGAACGCAATTTTCACCGCATGTTCGTTTGTTTTGCGTCATTTACGCAAGTCAATTGTCACCGTCAGAAGAAAAAAATAAGAAATATTCAGCAGAGCAGTTCGCCTGTTGTTGGCGGTTTTCAAAGAAAAACTTCCTTCGCTCTTCCAGTGCGAGTATCGCCATTTGTTCATCATCGAAAATACGTAACCGAAATCTAGCGCTACCG
>VOFJ01000384.1_pt1 | contig 21030 bp, 41 predicted proteins | sample 5384081 | NCBI WGS metagenome assembly VOFJ01 (sample SAMN12384729, study PRJNA508395) | human gut metagenome | isolation source: healthy gut I | host: Homo sapiens | reverse complement strand
TCATTCAACAAAATATACTCCACATTAGATAGTAACGTCAATCATTGTATTCCAGTGCAGTATTAAGCCATGGCAGGGCGGAAGAATACAAATCTTTTTAGACCAAATGCCGCATGCTTATACTCTCCTAAAGGAGATTTTGCCCAATAATCATTAGTCGCGCCAAAAAATAAAAATAATAATATCAGGACAGCCCCAATGCCTTCATCCGGGTGATGAAAGAACGGTCGCTATAATCCTCCGAACGGTAACCGGTATGGCAAATAGTAGCACCGGAAAACGAATTATTCACACAAAGACGGTAGTTGTTCTCCTTTAATAAACTGATGCCACCAGGTATTACGTACAGAAACCATATCTGTCTTCCGTCCTTTAGGAGGCGTCTTCAGATACCATACAAAATTAGTATCGGGCTGAACATAGCCTTCGAAAGTGGAATAAGAATCCCCCAGAATAGAAACGGATTTCAAACCTTGAGCAATGCCCGGATGACAGAACAACGTGCAAAACAGCAGAGTTATAATATACTTTTTCATAGGTATTTGATTATTTCGCCTTCAAATATACAGCATATTTTGGTTTAACTCCTATAAAAACAACCTTTTTTCTTCCCTTTACAGACAAACAAGAAGACATCGAACCGCTTTATAAAAAATAAGAACAAATCCAATGGTTACAAATTCGATCTATAAACGTCATTACCTATAAGAGCCGCAAAATGAAGGCCATTTAACTTTTTAAAAGACTAAGTATGACAAGAAACGCTTTTTGGGGACTGTGTATCGGGATATGTATGGCAAGCACACAAAGTGTCGCTCAAAAGATAGAAAATACAAATATCCAAACTGATAATCAAAAAAACTATACCCCATCCCATATCAATGAAATTACCAATGGGGAATCTTTATATACTGTCCGAAGCGACACAAGTCTTCATAACATCAGAACAATACAAGCAAACTCGAATCCGGAAGTATTGGATAAACTGACAGCAGAACTGAAACCGGCTATCCCCTATTTAAATGAAGTCGGTGCACAAGCCATGCCCCGGAATATCGTTCCGATCAAGAATCCCTATTTCAATATGCCTCAGCCGAAGCGTCCCGTTTTCCCCGATTTCATCGTCAATATGAAAGACAAAAGGAATGACAGAAGATGCCCCTATTACGGATGTAGTGAACCGGACGATTGCCGAAGTCAGCAACCAAGGAGGAGGAACAGTCGTCATTCCTGAGGGAAAATGGAAATCGGCCCGTATTGTACTGAAAAGTAATGTTAATCTACATTTAGCCAAAGGAGCCGAAATAGAGTTTGCCGGTCGCGCGGAAGATTATCTGCCGGCGGTTTTCACACGCCATGAAGGGGTAGAAATAATGGGGCCGGCCGCCTTTATTTACGCCAATGGGGAAAACAACATCGCCATTACGGGAGAAAGGAACCATCTACGATACCTATGGATGCTGAAATCAGAAAACGTCCTAACGGTGCTTCAGTGGTAGAAAAAAGATGTTCCGTGGGACATGCCTATAGAACAACGTATCTATGACGGTATGGAAGGCAGGACTTTCTATCGTCCTAAAACAATCTCTCCTATCAACTGTACCAATGTATTAATAGAAGGGATCGCGATGGAACGAAGTACCTTGTGGAATGTGGTACCCATTTATTGCGAGAATGTAATTATAAGAGGCATTACCGTCAACTCCACCAAGGTGCCCAGCGGAGACGGCATTGACATAGAATCTTGTAAAAACGTACTGATTGAATACTGCACGCTGAACTGTGGTGATGATTGCTTTACCCTGAAAGCCGGCAGAGCAGAAGACGGATTACGTGTAGGCAAACCTACAGAAAATGTAGTTATCCGCTACTCGCTGGCCCAGCATGGACATGGCGGGATAACTTGTGGTAGTGAAACAGCCGGAGTGATCAAGAATCTGTATGTACACGATTGTGTATTCGACGGAACCCGTACCGGCATCCGTTTCAAGACACGACGCAACCGTGGAGGAGGCAGTGACAACACGTACTATGAGAGACTGCGCATGATCAATGTAGGAAAAGCCTTTACCTGGGATTTGTTGGGCAGTGCTTATTATATGGGCGAACTGGCCGCACGCTATCCGGCAAGAAAAGTAAAACCGGCTGACGCCTGATGTAAAGAATATCCTGATCAAAGATTTCATTGTAGAATCAGCCGACCAGTTCTTTACCGCCAATGGTATTCCCGAAATACCTTTCAACCAGGTAGTGGTGGAAAATGGAGAGATCAAATGCAAGAAATTAATCGGCGCCCTGAATGATGCCACCGGATTTACGATGCGGAAGCTGACGATAGAAGCACAGCATAATGACATTCACATATTGGATGGAAAAGACATCCTGTTCGAGGATATACATTTCAAACTCCCCGCCGGAGAGATCATGGTGAATGTGGAAGGGGAAAGAACCGGAAACATTGTTTTCAAGAACATCAATGCCAATCAGGAAAAGGTTGAGTATAAAAAGGAATCTCCCATGAGGATAGAAATAAAGTAACTAAATATCGGTCTGATTTGGAACGCAAATGACGCAAATGACACAAATTTAACCTTTCGGTAGGTTTTGCCTCTATGTAGTGAGGGGGCTTTATTTGGTGTCATTCGCGTCATTTTTTCCAATCTTTCTCCTAAATAATCACACTTATCACACCCACTTCCGCAACTATAATCCCCTAGAATTGTATCATTTTTCATCATAATGTATGATTTTCCATTGTAAGGCGGGTTATCCGCCTTATTTTTGTATCATGAAAACAGTATTCAATGGTATTATGAAAAACAAATGGACCAAACGGGCGGCTTTAGCAATAGCTGCCCTGTGGAGTGGACAACTGTGCAGGCACAAGCTCCGCACCCCGAACGTATCTATTTTATCGGGAACCGGTATTGACAACACCAAGACTTGGGAGTTCTTTTTGTTCGGGAGGACAAAACAGTGGGAAATGGAAAAAGATCGAAGTACCCTGCAACTGGGAACTGCAAGGATTCGGAGAATATACTTACGGTCGTTGGTATACTATAAAAGGTGAAAGGCCAAGCGACGAAACGGGTATTTACCGATATAAATTTGAATCTCCGGCAACAACTCCCGGTGAGCGGATAAAAATATTCTTTGACGGAGTGATGACCGACACGGAAGTTTTCATCAATGGAAAACCCGCAGGCGAAATGCACCAGGGAGGATTCTACCGCTTCAGTTATGATATCACCGATTTATTGAAGCCCGGCAAAAAGAACCTGCTTGAAGTAAAGATAGCCAAAGAATCAGCCAACAAATCCATCAATGCAGCCGAACGTAAAGCCGACTGGTGGCTGTATGGTGGTATTTACAGACCCGTATGGCTGGAAGTTGTCCCGGCAGTCCACATGCGACATTTTGTTCTGAACGCCGATCAGCATGGAAAATTGCAAGCGGCAATAGAAATGGAAGGGGATGCCAAAGGATATGAATTGTCTGTTTCCGTCCGTTCATTAAAGGATGGAAAAAGAAATGTACACTCAAGGACACAAACCTACCGTTTCTCATCAGATTAAGGATTCGAACAAGGAACAATTGGTAGAAGGGAACTGGATGAACATCCAGCCTTGGTCTTACACAGAGGACCCCAATCTGTACGTAGCCAGACTGGAACTGAAAGACCCCGAAGGGAAAACGGTGCAAAGCCGTGAAACGCGGATAGGTTTCCGCACCATTGAGTTCTTTCCACAAGACGGAGTTTATCTGAATGGAACCAAACTAGTGGTGAAAGGTGTCAACCGCCATTCTTTTTCCGTAGATGGGGGTCGTGCTACCAGTGCGGCTATGAGCCGTCAGGATGCCTTGCTGGTAAAAGAGATGAATATGAATGCGGTCCGTTCACATTATCCGCCTGATGAACATTTCCTGGATATGTGTGATTCATTAGGAATTGTCTATATGGACGAACTGGCAGGATGGCAAAACGGATACGATTCAAAAGTAGGTCCCTAAGTTAGTCAAAGAAATGATAGAACGCGATGTAAAATCATCCGTCCATCATTATTTGGAGTAATGGCAACGAAGGAGGATGGAATTATAATCTGGATCCTTTATTCGCCAAATACGATAAATTTACAGAAACGCCACATGGTACACCCTTGGGCCGATTTCAATGATCTGGACACCCACCATTATCCCACTTATCTGACCGGAGTGGCACGTTTTACCAACGGCTATAAAGTATTTATGCCTACCGAATTCATGCATGCCATGTACGATCAGGGAGGCGGTGCCGGACTACGTGACTTTTTGGGATCGTTGGTGCACGAACCCTCTGTTTGCCGGAGGCTTTATCTGGGTATTCTGCGACGAAGCCCCCAAACGTTCTGATAAAGGAGGCATATTGGTTCTGATAAATCCAATGCTCCTGACGGGGTAGTTGAGTCCGCATAGAGAAAAAGAAGGAAGTTACTATGCTATCCGCGCACAATGGTCGCCCATCCAGTTAAAACCCCTGCTGATTACCGACCACTTTGACGGCAGCTTCCTGGTTACTAATGAATATACGTATACTAACCTGGACAAATGTCGCATGACTTACAAAATACGTACTTGCGAAACACCTTTGAAAAATGCCATGGAAAGCGGTAAAGTTATCGCAGAAGGCCATGTACAACTGCCTGCCATCACACCGGGTGAAACCGGAAAAGCCCGCTTCACTCTTCCTGCTTCTTTCCGGGAAGGTGATGTACTGGAGTTAGAGGCATTTGACAAAGAGGGGAAAAGTATCTGTAACTGGACTTATCCTATCCGGCTGGCAAAACAATACTTTGATCATAAAATGGCGCAGACTCCGATGACCCCGGAAGCGGTACAACCGGCCACCGCCACTCAAACCGCTACCTCCATCGAACTGAAAAGCGACCGTGTAACCGTCACTTTTTGATCCGGCTACCAAACATGATCAACCGTATCACATCAGGAGGAACAGAAGTTCCATTCAAAGACGATTCCCTGTGGCAGTGGGCATGAAAATGCGCTACGAGCCAACATTGAGTTATGTCCGGTACAGCAACGAGGGAGCTGTTTACTGTGCCAAGTACAAAGGTGCCGCCGACTCCATCGTATGGCGTCTTACGGACAAGGATTACTCTATATGGATGCCATTCTGCTGAACCGGGCTTCCGGCGGAGGTGGATTCGATGATGCTTTCATGGACTCCAAAGTATTCAATCTCGGTCTGACTTTTTCTTATCCTGAAAAAATTGCTCCGGCATGAAATGGATGGGCCGCGGCCCGTACCGTGTCTGGAAAAACCGGATTCAGGAACAAACTATGGGTATGGCACAAAAGGTATAACAATACCATCACCGGAGAAAGTTTTGAAAATCTGGTTTATCCGAATTCAAAAGGATATCATGCCAATATGTATTGGGCCACTTTGGAAAGTGACACAACACCGTTCACCATTTATTCCCGGAATGACGGTATCTTCTTCCATGTGTTCACTCCCGAAGAACCGAAAGGACGCGTAAAAGACACCATGCCCAAATTCCCTGAAGGGGATATATCCTTCCTGCTGGACATCCCGGCTATTTGCTCCTTTAAACCAATTGAGCAACAAGGGCCGAACAGCCAGCCGGGTAATATCCGTATCAAATCGGGGGATGAAGGGGTACATCTGAATTTGATGTTTGATTTCCGACAATAAACAAGTGAATAGTGATTAATTTAATAGCAGAATCATGAAATTAATAACTTTTTGTATGTGCCGCCTTTCTATGCCTTCCGTCTTTGGCACAAGAAAAAAATTTCCGGACGGCACGCCTGTATCCGATTGGTTTAAGGACAGTAAGATAGTAGATATAAACACATTAGGCAAAAATACATTCTGACAGATTACGGTGTCATCAATGACAGCACCCTGTTACAAACAGAGAAAATCCAATCTGCCATTGATGCTGCCGCACAAAAATGGCGGCGGAGTTATCGTCATTCCCAAAGGAACCTATTTAAGCGGAGCGCTGTTCTTCAAACCCAAAACACACCTGCATCTGGAGGAAGGAGCTGTGTTGAAGGGAAGTGATGATATCAGCAACTTCCCCATCATAGATACCCGCATGGAAGGGCAAAGCTTGAAATATTTCGCGGCGTTGGTCAATGCCGACAAAGTGGACGGTTTTACGTTATCCGGAAAAGGCACGATTGATGGCAACGGATTAAGATACTGGAAATCATTCTGGCTTCGTCGAAAAGTCAATCCCAATGTACCAATATGGATGAATTACGTCCCCGGCTGGTTCATATCTCCCATAGCAATAACGTCCAACTCTCAGGAGTACGCCTCATCAACTCTCCCTTTTGGACTACCCATCTTTATAAATGCAATCACATAAAAATTACTGAACCTCTATATTTTCTCACCGGAGAAACCGGTAAAGGCTCCAAGTACGGATGCCATTGATATTGATGTATGCAGCAATGTACTGGTGAAAGAACTGCTATATGTCTGTCAATGATGACGCCATAGCCTTAAAAGGCGGCAAAAGGCCACCTGGGCAGACCAAGACCCGAACAATGGAGGTAATTCCAACATCATCATCGAAGATTGTACCTACGGCTTCTGCCACGGCGCCCTCACTTGTGGAAGCGAATCCATCCACAATCGCAATATTATCTTGCGACGCATCCACATCACCAATGCCAATCGTTTGTTATGGTTAAAGATGCGGCCGGACACTCCTCAACAATATGAATATATTCTGGTGGAGGATATCACCGGAGATGCAGACCATTTTCTGTATATCAAGCCTTGGACACAATTCTTTGACCTGAAAGACAGAAAAGACATTCCCGTTTCCTTTCCTACTCAAACCATGTGACAATGAGAAACATTGATTTTAAATGCGATAATTTCTTCAGCGTAGAAAAGTCTGATCAATATCAACTTACTAACTTTACATTCGAAAACCTGAACATTAAAGCTAAAAACGGGGAATGCGACAAAGAAATGATTGACAATTTCATTTGGAAAAAGGTAAGTATAAATAATATAAAATAAGATCAGCAGTTGAATAAATCAAATTCAACAATATCTAATCACGAGCCACGGCTGGCACTATCCAAACGTGGCTCCTGTTTTTTCAACATGAAATTCACAAGATCCCGGTGTATTCCACATATATCCGGCATTCGTTTCTTTACTTAATAGTTCAATAACTCTTCCAGGCATCAGCCTCTTTGGCATTACGGGCTTTTGCACGCATTTTCTTACTGAAAATGATTCCCAGCAGCTTATCGGCATCAAACGTAGCACTGATACCCGCCCCCACCATCAAAGCACTAGGAGTAAATTTGCCTGCCGGCGCAGGTTCCAAACGAGAATCATAGCCTGCCAGCAACTCTTTGTTGATAGGAATCTCTACATAAATTTGTTCCTCTTCCGGAGTTTCAAACGGTCCGTACGGCAATAGTCTGATATACCCTCTACCATCTATTGTATCCATTTGAGAGATATAATAACGAGGAAGTTCCGTTTCAAACTTCATGTTTTTTTAGGGAAGGGAGTTGATTTCATTTTCCACTTTTTCGGGATTGAACAATCTGTCAATCTCTTTCTGTGTTTCATCATCTATCACAATTTCTACTTGACCGCTCAATAGTTGCTGCAAACGCAAAGAGTCCTGTTTGGTCAACTTTTTGGCCTCATTCGTTCTCTGGGCAAATGACAACACCGAGAAACAAAAAACATAACAAAAAGGAAGAATATACGTTTCATAGCTATCTATTTTTAGTAACTTCCTAAAGATACGCAAAAAGTAACGTATGTTCATCCTTTTCAAGTCTTTTTCTTTCGTTCTTTTTTTTCGTTAATTCTGGTAATAAACTCGTTTTACCCTATTAGATACACTGGTCAAGATCTCGTATGGAATAGTTTCCAAAATCTCTGACAGGACAGTGACCGGTAAATCATCTCCGAAAATGATAGCTTTATCCCCTTCCTTACAATCAATATCCGTCACATCAATCATGCATACATCCATACAGATATTACCCACGTATGGCGCTTTCTGCCCATTCACCAAACAGTAAGCATGTCCATTTCCCAAACGTCGGTTCAGCCCGTCGGCATAGCCGATAGGAATAGCGGCAATGCGAGAATCCCTTTCCAAATGTCCTTTACGACTATACCCCACTGTTTCCTCCTTAGGAACCTCATGAATCTGAAGAATAGTGGTTTTTAATGTACTTACATTATGGATGATCTGATTGGTAAACGGATCAATTCCATAAAGACCGATTCCCAAACGCACCATATCGAACTGGGCACCCGGATAACGTTCTATCCCGGCTGTATTACAGATATGACGCAATATCTTATGCTGAAAAGCCTCCTGCAAACATTCAGAAGCAGCTTCAAACATTTCTATCTGTCTGCGCGTAAACGAATCAAACTGAGCCCCGTCACTGCCTACCAAATGAGAGAATACAGAACGTGGAATAACAGCTGTCTGCTTCTTCAGACGGTCTATCAGTTCTGGAATCTCTTCGGGTGCAAAACCCAAACGGTGCATCCCGTATCCAATTTAATATGAATGGGGAAATTCGTTACGCCTTCTTTCTCAGCAGCTTTAATCAGTTCATTCAATAAATGAAAACTGTAAACCTCGGGTTCCAATTTATAATCAAACATGGTCTTGAATGCTGTCAACTCAGGATTCATAATCATAATGGAACAGGTGATTCCCGCTTTCCGCAAATCCGAACCTTCATCAGCCACAGCTACCGCCAAGTAATCCACACGGTGATCTTGCAGTGTTTTAGCTATCTCGTATGAACCGGCACCGTATGCAGAAGCCTTCACCATACATACCATTTTTGTTTCCGGTTTCAGTTTGCTGCGATAATAATTCAAGTTATCAACCAAAGCATTCAAATTGATCTCAAAATGGTTTCATGCACTTTCAGTTCCAAACGATCTGAAATCCGGTCAAAATGAAAAGCCCGCGAACCTTTTACCAAAAATCACCTCATTACGCAGCCCAGCCAGCAAATCCGATTCCAACAGTTCTTCTGTAGTACGGAAAAAATACTTTTCTATCTCAAAACGGGCAGCAGCGGTCCGAATTTCCTCTCCTACCCCGATAATCTTCTCTACTCCCCGGCTATGTACCAATTCGGCTACCTGACGATAAAGCAGTTTGCCGCTCTGTCCTGTTTCAAGCATATCCGAGAGGATAAGTGTCCGTTTTTCCCTTTATCATCAGAACGACGCGACATAAAGTCAAGAGCAATATCCAAAGAAGCCAAATCTGAATTATAACTATCATTGATCAACACACAGCCATTCTTGCCCTCTTTTACCTCCAGACGCATAGCAATCTGTTCCAAACGCGCCATGCGCTCGGTTATTTGTTCAGGGGGAACCATCATATACAAAGCCACAGCCAGACAATGCAGCGAATTCTCAATAGAAGCGTCATCTATAAAAAAAGGAATACTAAATTCATTCGGCATCCCCAGATAACGGTATTTAATAGTGGTAGCATGTTCTCCTTTTTGAATGGACTCAATAAACAACGGACGTTCATTGTCCTTTTTTCGACCAAGCAATCTCACGCGAGGTAAAAAGAGATTTTTGCCACACACGAACTGATCAGTTCGTTATCGCCATCATAAATGATGACGTCACAGTCTTTGAACAAAGTAAGCTTCTCCATACATTTATCCTGTAAAGAGAGAAAAAGTTCTCTTGGTGCGCACCACCAATATTAGTCAAAATCCCCACAGTAGGTTTAATGATAGTCTGCAACGCCTCCATTTCCCCCATTTCGGAAATACCCGCTTCAAAAATAGCCAACTCAGTGCGTTCATTCATCAACCATACCGAAAGTGGCACACCTATCTGTGAATTATAGCTACGTGGCGAACGGGTTACCACACGGTCCGGGCTCAGCAATTGATACAACCATTCCTTCACAATGGTTTTTCCATTGCTGCCTGTAATTCCTATAACCGGAATCTGAAACTGCTCCCGATGCTTTTCCGCCAATTTCTGTAATCCTTTCAGAGGATTGGTCAACTGCAGGAAATTCGCATCTTGAAAAGATTTCATATCGGCCGGCAATTCACCCACTACAAAGTTACGGACTCCACGTTCATACAATTCCGGAAGATATTTATGCCCGTCATTCCGTTTGGTTTTTAAAGCAAAAAATAATGTTTCTTCCGGAAAGCACAATGAACGGCTATCAGTTAAATTCCAATCAATCTGTGCACTACGGTCCCAAACCGCTTTGCTCCCAGAACTTTTTTTATATTTTCAATCGAGCTTGACATTGTTCTAATTCTTTTTTGAAGGTCAAAATACGGGAACTTTTCTTTAAGTCGCTCTATCTTTAACACTATTTGAGTTAAAAATTTACGATATGTTTCAGATTGGGCATTAAACGGTTTGTGAGCTAAAGCCTTCCGGATATCCTCCCACTCTTTCATTATTCTATCCGTTTCTTTACTAAAATAACATTCTGTAAAACATTCCCATAGATAAGATACAGCTACAGGAGAGGGATGCAACATGTCATCTGCATAAAAACGATAATCACGAAGTTCATCCATCATGATTTCATAAGAAGGGGAAATAGTAACAATCAGACCAGCGGCGGCACAATTCATCCGCTGCGAGGAGCAAAGTGGACTTACTTATCTGATTACCATGCATACCATCTTTGCTATGCCGTATGGGGCTGACAGTGAAAAGTATCTTCAAGAACGGATTTACTTTTCTCAATTCCACCAACACACATTCCCCATTCAGTGACAATTTCCTCTACCGTAAGAAGTTGTCGGGTAAAAAGGCTGTCGGGCTGTTTGTGGCAATTTCCTACCACCATGGTCCTTTCCTTCAGCCAATAAGCAAATGCAGTCCCCCAAGTAATAACCAGCCAATCAAGCTGAGGAAGTCCGGCTGAAGCCTGTGCCAGCCGAGTATTTATAGAAGATAAACAAGATGCTGCCGTAGAGGCTGAAAAAACACTATGATGCATCCAACTGTGCCAACAGCCTCCGGCATAGAACAAATCCTCTTCCGTATATGTTTGATGGGATAGAATTTGCCAAAGAGCTTCCACAACAGATAAAGGATTATAGAGGAATTCCAAAAGGATTTACATCACAACGGAACTTATTTGTTAACAACAAATTTCCGATATTTTCCGCAAAACAAGAACCAAATAGCATGATTCGATCCGAATGTCGGATTTCTGCTTCCCTTTTAGGTAATTCTACTTGCGTTCTGAAATTCATACGATAAGAAAAGCTTTTTAAAATTTAAGGGCAAATGTAATCATAATACACATATTTATGCTATTTTTTTGCACGATATTTATCATATCATAAGAATGGAACAGGATAATTTATATAACTTGCTGCAAAGCATAGATACTCCGGACGATTTGCGTCATTTAAGCGCAGACAAACTGCCCGAAGTGTGTAAAGAGCTAAGGCAAAAGATTATAGATGAGCTCTCATGTAATCCGGGGCATTTCGGTTCCAGTTTGGGCGTAATAGAACTGACCGTCGCCTTACATTATGTATTCAACACACCCTATGACCGCATTGTATGGGATGTGGGGCATCAAGCTTACGGGCATAAAATTTTAACCGGACGCCGGGATGCGTTCTGTACCAACCGTAAACTGAATGGCATACGTCCTTTTCCCTTCTCCATCCGAAAGTGAATATGACACATTTACTTGCGGGCATGCGTCAAATTCTATTTCCGCAGCTTTGGGTATGGCTGTAGCAGCCAAAAAGCACGGAGAGAATAACCGGCATGTCGTTGCTGTAATTGGTGACGGTTCCATGAGTGGAGGGCTGGCTTTCGAAGGGGCTGAACAATGCCTCAGCAACTCCTAAATAACCTTCTGATTATCCTGAATGACAACAACATGGCTATAGACCGTAGTGTAGGAGGCATGAAACAATATCTGTTGAACCTGCAAATGTCTGAAGGATACAACCGGATACGCTATAAAATATCACAAATGTTCCATCGATGGGGTATCCTGAACGAAGAACGCCGGAAAAGCCTGATACGATTTAACAACAGCCTGAAATCCATGCTGGTACAACAGCAAAAACGTATTTGAAGGCATGAATATCCGTTATTTCGGACCTATTGATGGACACGATGTCAACAATTTGGCACGTGTATTAAAAGAGATTAAAAGATATGCAAGGACCAAACTGCTCCATATACATACCACCAAAGGAAAAGGATTCGGTCCGGCAGAAAAAGCTGCCACCATCTGGCATGCTCCGGGCATATTCGACAAAGAAACCGGAGAGCGTATCGTTGTCGATACCAAAGGAATGCCCCCTTTGTTTCAGGATGTTTTTTTGAAATACCCTATTGGAACTGGCCCAAACAAATGATAAAATCGTAGGAGTCACTCCCGCAATGCCCTCAGGGTGCTCTATGAACATATTAATGAAAGCCATGCCCGAAAGAGGTTTTGATGTAGGAATTGCTGAAGGACATGCCGCAACCTTCTCAGGAGGTATGGCAAAAGAGGGTCTAATGCCGTTCTGTAATATCTATTCCTCATTCATGCAACGTGCCTATGACAATGTGATTCACGATATAGCGATACAAAAAACTCAATGTAGTATTGTGCCTCGACCGCGCTGGATTGGTAGGAGAAGACGGTCCTACTCATCACGGAGCATTCGATCTGGCTTATATGAGACCGATACCCAATCTCATTGTGGCCTCCCCCTTACAACGAACATGAACTGCGTTGTTTGATGTATACCGCCCAGTTACCTGACAAAAGGTCCTTTTGTCATCCGTTATCCACGCGGAAGAGGGTCATTGGTAGACTGGAAATGCCCAATGCAAGAGATTGAGATAGGAAAAGGAAGAAAATTGAAAGAAGGAAAAGACATAGCGGTCATTACGCTGGGGCCCATTGGCGTTCAAGCAGAAAAAGGCTATCACACATGCCGAACAGGAAACAGGAAAAAGCATTGCTCACTATGATTTGCGTTTCTTAAAGCCGTTAGATGAAAGTATGTTACACGAAATAGGCAAGAGATTCAAAACAAGTGGTCACTGTTGAAGACGGTGTGCTAAAAGGTGGAATGGGCAGTGCCATACTGGAATTTATGGCAGACAATGAGTATAATCCGCAAATAAAACGTATCGGACTACCGGATCAATTTGTCCAGCATGGTTCAGTAAAAGAACTATATCATATTTGCGGCATGGACGAAGAAGGTATTTACAAAGTTTTGATATCATTCTAAGAGAGACGAACAATGAAAATCATTATTGCAGGAGCAGGAGCAGTAGGCACCCATCTGGCGAAATTATTATCGGATGAAAAGCAAGACATCATTTTGATGGATGAAAACGAAGAAAAGTTGAGCAAACTTGATTCCAACTTCGATTTAATGACTGTCAATGCATCCCCACCTCCATTTCCGGCCTTAAGAATGCAGGAGTGGCAGGCGCGGATTTATTTATCGGGGTCATGCCGGAAGAAAGCCGCAATATGACGGCCTGTATGTTGGCTACCAATATGGGGGCAAAAAAAGACTGTAGCCCGGATTGACAATTACGAATATTTACTTCCTAAACATAAAAGAATTCTTTTTCCCAACTAGGAGTACACTCACTGATTTATCCGGAAATGCTGGCCGCCAAAGATATAGTAGATGCCATCAAAATGAGCTGGATACGCCAATGGTGGGAATTTTGCGGTGGTGCATTGGTCCTGATAGGTACCAAAATGCGAGAAACGGCAGAAATTCTGAACGTTCCCCTTCATGAACTGGGAGGACGTAATATTCCATTCCATATTGTAGCTATTAAGCGGGGAAATGAAACAATCATCCCCCGGGGGAGATGATGTTATCAAATTGCATGATATTGTTTATTTCACCACAACAAAGAAATACATTCCCTATATCCGCAAGATTACAGGAAAAGAAAATTATCCCGATGTACGCAATGTGATGATTATGGGCGGCAGCCGCATAGCTGTTCGCACCACACAATATGTACCGGATTACATGCAGGTCAAGATTATTGAAAATGACATCAACAGATGTAACCGGCTGACCGAAGTGGTAGATGACAAAGTAATGATTATCAACGGAGATGGACGGGATATGGATCTGCTCATGGAAGAAGGGTTAAAAAAACACGGAAGCATTTGTCGCTTTGACAGACAATTCTGAAACAAACATTCTGGCTTGTCTTGCCGCCAAACGTATGGGAGTAACCAAAACTGTGGCAGAAGTAGAAAATATTGATTATATCAGTATGGCAGAAAGCCTGGATATCGGTACGGTTATCAATAAAAAATGATTGCCGCCAGCCATATTTACCAAATGATGCTGGACGCCGATGTTTCTAATGTAAAATGTCTGACTTTTGCCAATGCTGATGTAGCCGAATTTACGGTTAAAAACGGTTCACGTATAACCAAATGCGCTGTCAAAGATGCCGGCCTTCCCAAAGGTGCCACCATTGGCGGACTGATTCGCAACGGTGAAGGGATACTGGTGACAGGTAATACCGTTATCCAACCTAACGACCATGTCGTAGTATTCTGTCTAGGTATGATGATTAAGAAAATAGAAAAATTCTTCAATTGATGATAAATGCAAAAAATGATAGCCCGGATTATGGGGGCGTTATTCTTCATCGAAGCAGGGGTTTCTTATTCTATGCTCGTTTCTCGCTGTTTATTATAATGAATCGGATCTTTCCGCTTTCCTATATTCTGCCGCAATAACAGCCGGAGCAGGTAGCATAGCCGCTTTAGCAGGGAAAAATGCAGAAAAGAGAATCAGCCGCCGCGATGGATACGTTATTGTAACCCTTGCCTGGGTGTTTTTTTTTATTCGGTATGCTTCCATTCTATCTAAGCGGATATATTCCCACTATAACGGATGCTTTTTTGAAACCATGTCAGGATTCACCACCACCGGAGCAAGTATTTTGGACAATATAGAGTCATTGCCACACGGGCTTTTGTTCTGGCGAAGTATGACACAATGGATCGGAGGATTAGGAATTGTCTTTTTTACTATTGCCGTATTACCGATTTTCGGAGTAGGCAGTGTACAAATTATTTGCAGCGGAAGCCACCGGTCCCACCCATGATAAAGTACATCCGCGTATTGGAGTTACGGCCAAATGGATTTGGACTATCTATTTGGGGCTGACCATTACAGAGATTATCCTGTTGGTTGCCGGAGGCATGGACTTTTTCGACAGTGTATGTCATTCTCTGACTACTACCGCCACAGGAGGGTATTCAACCAAACAAAATAGCATTGCCGCCTTCAACTCTCCTTACATAGAATATATAATTACGCTATTCATGTTTTTGGCAGGTATCAATTTCACCTTACTATATCTACTGTTCTTAAAAGGAAATTTCAAACGCTTATTCCAAAATACAGAACTCCACTGGTATTTGGGAACAGTGGGATTTTTTACACTTTTCACTACCGTCACTCTTATTTTCACCAGTCCGTTCAGTATTGAGGAATCTTTCCGTAAAGCCATATTTCAGGTTGTTTCCTTACAAACCACTACCGGATTCATTTCTGCAGATTATATGACCTGGGTACCTGTACTTTGGACATTAATGTGCATCATCATGCTGTTTGGAGCTTGTGCCGGATCCACCACAGGAGGAATAAAATGTATACGCATAGCCATTATGAGCCGTATTTCTAAAAAATGAATTCAAACATATCATTCATCCCAATGCTATACTTCCTGTACGTATCAACCGCCAAGTTATTTCATCAACAACCAAGTCAGCAGTACTTGCATTCATTTTTCTATATATGGCTATTATTTTTATTGGATGGCTGGTTCTTATGCTGTTTGGAGTAGGGTTTGAAGAAGCTTATAGCGTAGTCATTTCCAGTTTGGGCAATGTAGGCCCAGGTATTGGAAAATGCGGTCCGTCCTATTCATGGAGCGGATTGCCGGATGCAGCAAAATGGACAAGCGCAATACTGATGCTAATAGGGCGTTTGGAGTTATTTACCGTACTTCTGCTCTTCATGCCGAGTTTTTGGAAAAAGCATTGACATTCACTTCCTATAACCATTTTTATACATAAATAATTCAAAAAATCTCAATGAAGCTTCAAATAATTGGCTATCTTTGCACCCTCATTAAAAGGGTAACAAGATGAATAATATGTTGAGATACATTGTATATATCCTATTATTTCTACTGTTTACGATAACAGTAGATCAGGATCATTATACGGTTGAGACAACAGATTTACCCCCCACAGACATCTTGTTACCAGCAACAACAAGACCCTTGCAAAAGAACAGTGGATTTCCTGTTTACCAACAATTTTGCAGATATGCCACAAATAGCCATATCACTTGACAACCCTTCCACATCAAAGTTTAAATGTATAGTCCGCATTTTAACAGCATTGAGCGAACTTAAAAAGCAAGAGCTACAAACAAACCATATAGTTTGCCACACCTTTCATTCGCTTTACACTGATGCAGTAGATTATTATATCTATGCACTCCGGCGGATCATCATTTAATTTTTAATCTTTTTTCAGCATTTTGCTGAGAGGTAGAAATCCTTATAACAAACGTCTTATAAGGAAAATTTTTTCTATCCGTTTGTCTAATCAAAAAAAGTTTAGATATGTATTTTACATTATTAGTTGTCGTTATCCTGACGGCAATCGCATTAGTTGCCGTAGCATTGGGGATTGCCCGTGCCATTTCTCCCCGTTCATACAACTCACAAAAGGGAGAAGCTTACGAATGTGGTATTCCTACGCGGGGACGGTCGTGGATGCAATTCAAAGTAGGTTACTATCTATTTGCTATCCTCTTCCTGATGTTCGATGTGGAAACAGTATTTTTATTTCCTTGGGCTGTAGTGGTACAAGACCTAGGAGTGTACGGTCTGTTTTTAGCATCCTTTTCTTTTTAGTTATATTAGTTTTAGGTCTGGCGTATGCCTGGAAGAAAGGAGCGTTGGAATGGAAGTAAAGAAACCAACCATAAAGTCTATTCCTTATGAAGACTTCAAAAACAATGAGTATTTGGAAAACATGGTCAAGCAGCAGCTCAATGAAGGCGGTACCAAAGTACTGGTGGGCTGTTTGGATGACCTTATCAACTGGGGACGCAGCAATTCGTTGTGGCCGCTTACATTTGCAACCAGTTGTTGTGGAATTGAGTTTATGGCAGTGGGTGCTGCCCGGTATGATTTCGCCCGCTTCGGGTTTGAAGTAGCCCGTGCCAGTCCGCGCCAGGCAGATATGATCATGGTAGCAGGAACTATCACACACAAGATGGCTCCGGTACTAAAACGTTTGTATGACCAGATGGCGGATCCTAAATACGTCATTGCAGTAGGCGGATGCGCCATTAGCGGCGGTCCTTTTAAAAAATCATATCACGTATTGAACGGAGTAGACAAAATTCTTCCCGTTGACGTATATATTCCCGGATGTCCGCCCCGACCTGAAGCCTTGTTGTACGGCATGATACAATTGCAACGTAAAGTAAAACTGGAAAAATTCTTCGGCGGAGTGAACCGCAAAGAAAATGAACCACAAAATCCCGAACAAGCATGAGTGAAAGAATAGAAATACCTGCCGAAAAGCTACATGAAGAAATGCTGAAATTGCGGCAGGGTAAACATATGGATTTTCTACGCAGCCTTACCGGAATGGACTGGGGCGAAGAAGGACTAGGTGTAGTCTATCATCTGGAAGATACGAATACAAGAGAAAATATAGTGGTCAGCACTCGCACAACCAACCGAGAAAAGCCGGAACTTCCTAGTGTAAGTGATATTTGGAAAGGTGCTGAATTCAATGAACGCGAAGTGTACGACTATTATGGTATCCGCTTTATAGGACATCCTGATATGCGCCGTTTGTTCCTGCGTGATGACTGGGTAGGCTATCCATTGCGTAAGGACTACGATGAAAGCCTCAACCCACCCGTATGACCAATGAGGAACCTGTAGACACGACACAATATATAGAAGTACAACATGATGGCAGTGTAATAGAAAAACGCGAAACCATTTTTGATGAGGACGAATATATCATTAACATAGGTCCCTCAGCATCCGGCAACCCACGGTGTACTTCGTTTTCGTGTTTCACTGGAAGGCGAGATTATCAAAAAACTGGATGTGCACTGCGGATACATCCATCGAGGTATCGAAAAAATGTGCGAAAGTCTTACCTATCCCCAAACCTAGGCCCTGACCGACCGTTTGGATTATTTAGGTGCGCACCAAAACCGCCATGCTCTCTGTATGTGCATTGAACAGGCAATGGGCGTAGAAGTAAGCGAACGGGTACAATATATTCGTACCATTATGGACGAATTGCAACGTATAGATTCTCACTTGCTTTTCTTCTCCTGTCTCTGTATGGATATGGGTGCCTTGACCGCATTCTTCTATGGATTCCGTGATCGTGAGAAGATATTGGATATCTTCGAAGCAACTACCGGAGGACGTTTGATACAGAATTATAACACCATTGGAGGGGTACAAGCTGATATCGCTCCGGACTTTGTACAGAAAGTAAAAGAATTCATTGCTTATCTGCGTCCGATGCTAAAAAAATGTACCATGAAGTATTCACCGGAAATGTCATTGCCCAAGAACGTTTGAAAGGTGTGGGAGTTCTTTCACGGGAAGATGCCATCTCTTTCGGAGCGACAGGAGGTACAGGACGCGCCAGCGGTTGGGCATGCGATGTCCGCAAGCGTCATCCCTATGCGATGTATGGCAAGATAGATTTTAGAGAAATTGTCCACACCGAAGGCGACTGTTTTGCACGTTACATGGTCCGTATGGAAGAAATACTGGAAAGTATGAACATCATCGAGCAACTGATAGACAATATTCCTGAAGGGAACTATCAGGAAAAAAGATGAAACCGATTATACGCGTGCCCGAAGGAAATTATTATGCCGCCGTGGAAGGTTCTCGCGGAGAATTCGGGGTTTATCTGGAAAGTCATGGAGACAAATTTCCTTACCGCATGAAATTCCGCGCTACCGGTTTACCTTTAGTATCAGCAATGGAAACTATGTGCCGCAATGCAAAAATTGCCGACTTAATTGCTATTGGTGGAACGGTGGATTATGTAGTACCGGATATTGACCGATAATAATGTGCCGATTCTTCAATATACAATTTGGAGAATGCACTATTTATCAGACTGAGAATTAACAAATTAAATAATTACAAGTTTGCCTATTGGCAAATTAGCAAATTGACACATTATTAAATTATGTTCGATTTTAGTATAGTCACCCAATGGGTACACTCACTGCTCACGTCATTTATGCCTGAAGAACTGGCAGTGCTCATAGAATGTATAGTGATTGGCGTATGTATCATGTTGGCATATGCAGTTATTGCTATCATTATGATTTTCATGGAACGTAAAAAGTGTGCGCCGCTTTCCAATGCCGCTTGGGCCAATGCGTGTATCCCCAAGGTACCAGGTGTTTGCCGATGTATTCAAGATGTTGATCAAGGAAATTATCACCATCCGGCATGCTGACAAGTTCCTTGTACAATTTGGCACCTTACATTGTTATCCTCGCCTCTATCATGGCTTTCAGTTGCCTACCCATCAACAAGGGGCATGGAGGCCCCTTGATTTCAATGTAGGTATTTTCTTCTTATTGGCAGCATCCAGTATCGGCGTGGTAGGTATTTTGCTGGCAGGTTGGAGTTCCAATAACAAATATTCATTAATCGGAGCCATGCGAAGTGGCGCTCAAATGATTAGTTATGAATTATCTGTAGATTAAGCATCCTTACCATTGTAATCTTAACAGATACCATGCAACTAAGCGAAATTGTAGAACGCCAAGCTGACGGCTGGTTCCTTTTTAAAGGACATATACCTGCATTGATCGCTTTTATCATTTATCTGATAGCCGGAAATGCAGAAGTCAACCGCGGCCCGTTTGACTTGCCTGAAGCAGAAAGTGAACTGACTGCGGGATATCATACCGAATATTCCGGCGTATGCACTTCGGTTTATTCTATGTGGCAGAATTTTCAAACCTGTTCATTATTGCCGGTAGCCGCCACCATCTTCCTCGGAGGCTGGATGCCGCTACACATCGGCCTGGACGGCTTCAACGCAGTGATGGATTACATTCCGGGATTTGTATGGTTCTTTGCAAAGTCATTCTTTATTGTCTGGCTGCTGATGTGGATAAAATGGACTTTCCCTCGTTTACGTATCGACCAGATTCTTACACTGGAATGGAAATACCTGGTACCGATAGGTCTTTGCAATTTGTTGCTGATGGTTATTATTGTAGTATTTAAATTGCATTTCTAATGAAAGAAGAAAAAAACGTTCATATATAGGAGGACTGTTGCACGGTATCGGTACACTGCTCACCGGAATGAAAATCACCGGACGGGAATTTTTCACTCCGAAAGTAACCGAGCAGTATCCCGAGAACCGTGCTACACTGGAAATCTCTCCCCGTTTTTCGCGGGCGTCTCGTCATGCCGGCAGACGAAAACGGGAACAATAAATGTATTGCCTGCGGGCTTTGCCAAATGGCCTGTCCCAACGACACCATTCATATCACCAGCGAAACACAGACTGATGAAGAAACAGGTAAGAAGAAAAAAACATTGGTGAAATATGAATATGATTTGGGCGCCTGCATGTTCTGTCAACTCTGCGTCAATGCCTGTCCGCACGATGCCATCTGTTTTGATACGGAATTTGAAAATGCAGTGTTCGACCGCAGCAAATTGGTTCTCACCCTGAATAAGAAATAAAAAAAAAACGATATTATGACACTACAACTAATTGTATTCATTGTGCTGGCATTGTTTATCGCTGTCTGTTCGGTACTGGCGGTCACCACATCACGCATTCTGCGCGCAGCGACCTATTTGCTGTTTGTACTATTCGGCACGGCAGGCATTTACTTCCAGCTCAATTATTC
>VOFJ01001904.1_pt1 | contig 21052 bp, 17 predicted proteins | sample 5384081 | NCBI WGS metagenome assembly VOFJ01 (sample SAMN12384729, study PRJNA508395) | human gut metagenome | isolation source: healthy gut I | host: Homo sapiens | reverse complement strand
GATACAGCAGCTGCCGCCCGTTGCAAATGTAGTCCAGATTGAACTCATCGAGCGTGTAGTCGCGAATCGCGCCGCTTTCATCCGTCACGAACGTGTCCATCGCGTCCTTGATGTAATCGAAATACTTCTTTTCGCCCGTCATGGCGTACAGCGCCTCCATGCCGCGCCACGCCACGCCATAGTCATAGCTCCAGCGGCTGGTCAGCAGGCCATAACGCTTCATCAGGCAATCCGCCATTTTCGCGGCGGATTTCGGCAGAAACTCCTTCATTGCGCTTCCTCCAACAATGTCTGTGCAATCCGCACGGCGCGTCATTTTTCCTTTATTATCATACCATGAACACAGCGATAGATAAAGGGCTTTCCGGAAAATTCTCATCAAAATCCTTTGCCGTTCCTGTCCTTTGTGCGGTGTTACCTTAATTTATGCTGTTTTCTTTGTAGATTCCGCAAAAAGTGCAGCAAACCGTTGCCGTTGTGATATGATGCTAATCGAAGGCGATGTGGTTGAAAAATCGCCAAATAAGAATGGAGGAATTTCCATGAAGAAGCTGCTTTCCATCGCTCTGTCCCTGTGCCTGCTCCTGTCCGTCGCGCTGGCGGACGTCACCCTGACCAAGGTCTACAAGACTGAAGACCTCGTGTCCAACACCTTCCACAACGGCTTTGTGACCGCTATCGGCATGACCGGCGAGAACACCGTCGTCCTCAAGGATGACGGCACCTACGAGTACACCAAGCGCCTGATGCAGACCGCGGAAGACGGCACCGTGACGGCGGACCTCGTTTACACCTTCACCGGCACTTACACGAAGGATGGCGACACGGTCGTTTTGATGTTCCCGACGGCTGGCACCGCGTCTGAAAACTGGGGTCCTCTGGCGGGCTCCTACTTCCAGAACACGGAAAACGCTTCCTTCGCGGACAGCGACTACGCGGCGGGCGTTGTGCAGTGCAAGGAAGCGGAAAGCCATCTGATTGCCGACCTGTTTGAAGGCCCGTATCTGCTGGACAACCTGACCACCTCCGACGCGGCGTTTGACGCGGAGGAATGCACCGTGACCATCACCATCAGCGGCGACACCTTTGACTATGTGATTACCAATTCCGACGACGACTAATGCTTATGCCCAAAGTGTTAGTAAGTCCGGAAAATCCTCGCGGGGAGGGCGATGCGCCTTCCCCATTTTCTTTCGCATGAAAAGGAGAAAATCATGAGTGCTGCGAAGAAGGGTATGAAAAAAAGTACCTATTTAATTATCTGGACGCTGGTGATTGCGCTGCTGTGCAGTGCCGTCGGCGTCGTCAACTACGAAGCGCTGTACTGGGATTCCGCCCTGACGCTGTACTTCGGCGAAGTCGGCGTGAAGAACGTTTCCACCGTGACGTTTGACACGGACGACCATGCGCAGGTGGCGAACCTGATTGTCGCCGAAGGCGCGGTGCTGCTGAAGAACGAAAAGAACGCGCTGCCCATGAAGGGCGGCAAAATCAGCCTCTTTGGCATCGACAACAAGAACGGCGTTTTGCAGAAGGTGCTGGAGGATGAGGGCTTCACGGTCAACCCCACGCTGGCTGCCTTCTATGCCGCGTCCAGCCACTCCTCCGGCGCGGGCAGCCTGTCGGCAGGCAACGGCTCCGAAACCGGCGGCTGGGTGATTGACGAAGTGCCGCAGAGCGAATATACGGCGGACGTCAAGGCCTCCTACAAGGATTACAACGATGCTGCCGTCGTCGTGCTGATGCGCACGGGCGCGGAAGGCAACGACCTGCCGTATGACATGTCCCGCTACGGCGGCTCGGCGGATGAAAACTATCTGGAACTGAACAAGGACGAAAAGGAACTGCTTGCCGAGGTGCATAAATCGTTCGACAAGGTGGTTGTGCTCATCAGCTCCGCCAACGCCATGCAGATGGACTTTGTGGACAAGGCGGAATACGGCATTGACGCGGTGCTGTGGTATGCTCGTCCGGCGGGCGGCATCGGCTCGATTGCCAAGATTTTGTCCGGCGCCATCAACCCCTCCGGCCGTCTGGTAGACACCTATGTGCACGACAACCTGTCCTCCGCCGCCATGCAGAACTTCGGCGACTACCGCTATGTGAACGAGGATGGCTCCCTCTCCGGCTATTCCTATGTGAACTACGCGGAAGGCATCTATGTCGGCTACAAGTACTATGAAACCCGTTATGAGGATGCTGTGCTCAAGCAGGGCAACGCGGGCGATTACGATTATGCCGCCACCGTCGCCTATCCTTTCGGCTATGGTCTGAGCTACACTGATTTTGAGTGGTCTGACCTGAAGGTGGACTGGGACGGCGACCTCTGCACCGCGTCGGTCACGGTGAAGAACACCGGCTTCACCTCCGGCAAGGATGTTGTGGAATTCTACGTCCAGTCGCCCTACATCCCCGGCGGCGTGGAAAAGGCGGCTGTGGCGCTGGCGCAGTACGTCAAGACATCTGAGCTTGCCCCCGGCGAGTCGCAGCGCGTGTCCGTCACCTTCTCCAAGCAGGACATTGCCAGCTACGATGCAAAGGACGCTAAGACCTATGTGATTGACGCGGGCGACTGGTATGTGACCGCTGCCCACGATGCACACGAGGCCGTGAACAACGTGCTTGCCGCAAAGGGCAAGACCACGGCGGACGGCATGACCGCAAACGGCAACACGGCGATGGCAGCCAAGTACACCGTTTCCGAGCGGGAACTGCTGAACAAGGACGCTGTTTCCGGCGCGGAAGTGACCAACCAGCTTGATGATATCGTCTATGCGGACGACACGGTGTATCTCTCCCGCTCCGATTGGTCTGTGATGGACAATAACGGCCTGGAATACGCCACCGGTGTTGCGAAGGGCGTATCCAACGTCGGCAACATCTCCGGCGACGTGCCGACCTATGTGATTTCCGACGACCTGCGGGCGAAATTCGAGCTGAAGGGCTTTGCGGCTTCTCTGAACCCGACTGACCCGACGGATGCTGCCCTGTATCCCGGCAAGGAAGCCTACACCTACGGCGCGAAGAACAATTTGAAGCTGATCGACATGGTGGGGCTGGACTACAACGACCCGAAGTGGGATCTGCTGCTGGATGAACTCAAGCTCTCCGAGATGCATCAGCTGTTCAACAAGTCCGGCTGGGGCTCTCTGGCGGTGGAATCCGTTGGCAAGCCCAAGACGTATGAGTATGACGCGCCGCACGGCATTGCGAACTTCCTGACGGACGCGGTCATCTACTCCTACCCCTGCGCAACAATGACGGCGGCGACGTGGAGTCAGGACGTTCAGCGCATCTACGGCAACGCCATCGGCGAAGACGCGATTGCGTCCAACACCGAGGGCTGGTACGCGCCCGGCATCAACATCCACCGCACCCCCTTCGGCGCGCGCAACTACGAATACTACTCCGAGGATGCTGTGCTGACCGGTCTTTGCTCCGCGGCGGTCTGCGCGGGCGTTGAAGCGCACGGTATGCACGCCTACATCAAGCACTTTGTCATGAACGACGCCGACACCAACCGCGCCGCCAACGGCTGTGTGGCTGTGTGGGGCACGGAACAGGCTGCCCGTGAAATCTACCTCAAGACCCTTCCAGTATTCCATCCAGAAGGGCGGCGCACAGGGCATCATGCTGACCATGTGCCGCGTCGGCTGGCAGTTCACCTTCGGCTCCTATCCGCTGATGAGCGCCATCTGCCGCAACGAATGGGGCTGGCACGGCTGCTACATCACCGACTACACCACCACCATGAAGGGCGCTGGCGCTGACCAGTATCTGGCGGCGGGCGGCACGCTCATTCACGCGACCGCGGAACAGTCGCTCAGCGACGTTAAATCCGGCTGGTGCCGCAAGCTGATTCGCGAAGCCGTGCATCAGATTCTCTACAACACGGCAAACTCGCTGGCGGTTGACCCCGCCTATGCGGCGATGCTGAATCAGGACAAGGACGGTGCGGAAGAAACGACTGCCCCGGCGGTTGAGGAGCAGAAGGGCTTCCTGCACGGCATGGCGTGGTACAAGGTTGTGCTGTACGGCTTTGACATTCTGATGGCGCTTGTGCTGGTGTTCATGGCAATTCGCGTATACAGCAAAGTGCCGATGACCGAGGAGCAGTTCCAGAACCGCAAGCGGATGAGCAAGAAGGGCAAGCGCATCATGTGGATTGTGATTGCCGTCGCCGTCATCGCGATTGCAGTTGTCTTCTACCTCTGGGCTTGGCCGCTGCTTGTCAAGGCGTTCAAGATTTAAGGTTCGAGGGGAGCAAATAAGGGCTTAGGCGAAGCGGCAAAAAGCTGCACGTGGAAGGAGCATGAAAGCGCGACCAACTCAATCGCGAAAAGGGGTCAAGGGGGGACTTCGTCCCTTTTCGTCTGCCCCTTGCAGGGTCAAGGGACAGCGTCCCTTGTGGGGTTTGGGGCAACGCCCCAATTGTTCCGCGGGCGACCAGCATCGCAAACGCACTCAACAAAGGTGCAGGCAGCGAAGCGTCCCTGCCAGTAACTTTGCGCGTCCGCAGACGCGCCCCCAAGCTGCTCTTCCCCCAAGATTCCGTGAAGAACCTGTTTTAATCCCGTTTTCCGGGGCTTCGGAGTGTTCCGGAGCCCCATTTTGTACAAGAAAGCCTTGCAAGGAGGACATTATGCTGTCTGGGAAGAAAATCTTGTCGGCGGTGCTCTCTGCCGCTCTGCTGCTGCCCGCCGCCTCGGCGCTGGCAGAGGACGACGCGTTTGCGGCGGAAATCGAGCGCCGCTATACCGTGCCCAGCATCGACAACCGCAGCGAAGTGCGCTGGTGGATGGCGGAAGCGGGCCATACGGACGAGACCATCCGCGCGGAAATTCAGGCGATGTACGACGGCGGTTTTCGCGGCGTGGAGCTGTGTGCGCAGGGCGAAGACGAAATCAGCGAAACGGACTACGGCTACGGCTCTGCGCAGTGGGATCACGACTTGAAGCTGGCAATGAACACGGCGCTGGACTTGGGAATGACCGTCTCCCTCACCTCCGGCACAAACTGGGCGACCGCCAACGTCCCCGGTCTTGACCCGCACAGTCAGGGCGCAAGCCAGATTGTCGTGGACATTGTGGAATACATCAAAGCAGGGGCGAGCCGAAGCGGGGCAATCCCCATGCAGAAGAAAGTCGGCAGCAAGGTCTACCCCATTGCGCCGACGGCAAAGCTGATTGGCGTTTTTGCCGTGCCGCAGACGAGCGGCAACAAGGCAAAGCCCATCGTGACGGACGGAACGGGCATCATCGAGCTGACCGACAAGCTGGTCTACAAAGCGGACGGCACGATTACGCTGGACTGGACGCCGGAAAACGCCGAATCGAAGTACCGCCTGTTCTACTACTGGCAGCAGGGCGCAATGCAGGAATCCCACCCCGCCGCTGAAACCGCGTACTGCATCAACTACTTTGATGAAGCGGGCATTGAAGCGCTGAAGGAATACTGGCTGGCGCACATCCTGGACGACGAGGCGCTGAATGCCAAGATTCAGGCGGGCGACGTGCAGCTGTTCATGGATTCGCTGGAAATCAGCACCGAATACGGCTGCGCGTTCTGGTGCGACGACATGGCGGAAGAATTTCTGGCGCGCAAGGGCTATGACATTCGTCCGTACCTGTACCTGACCATCGGTCTGCCGGATCTGTTCTACTGGGATGCCGTGGACTACGGCAGCTATGATTTGGCGGACAAAACCATGCGCGAAAAGGTGCTCAACGACCTCTTTGACGTGCAGACGCAGCTCTACCGCGAGCGGATGCTGGAGCCGCTGCGCGCGTGGCTGCACGAATACGGCATCAAGACCCGCGCGCAAATCAGCTATGGGCAGCGGCTGGAAATCTCCGAACCCATCATGAGCGTGGATTATCCGGAGGCGGAAATCCTCAACCAGAACAATCAGGTGGATATGTACCGCCTGTGGACGGGCGGCGCGAAGCTGCAGAACAAGGTGCTCTCCTCCGAAACGGGCGCTTACGGCGGCTATGCCTATACCGAGCAGGATCACCTGATGGAGGCGTACAACCTCTTTGCGGCGGGCTTCAATCGCATTGTGTGGCACATCTGGTCTGCGCAGTACGGGCCGGGAACGGATAATCGCTGGCCGCATTATACCGCCAGCGGCGCGGTGTATGCCAGCTTCTACGCTTTCGGGTCGCATGAGCCGTCCAGCGTGGATTATCCGTCGTTCAACGACCATCTGGGACGCATCTGCCAGCTGCTCCGCGAGGGCGTGTCCCGCACGGATGTCGGCATGATTTACATGAACTATCAGCAGCCCATGCCAACCAGCGGCAACCACGGCGGCGAAAACTGGATGCTTAACCACACGACCGGCTTTTTCCCGTCCACGACCTTGCAGGACAACGGCTATACCTACGACTACTTCAGCCCGGATTTCCTGACGGCGGACGGCGTGTCCTACGCTGCCGAAACCGGCACGCTGGAGCAGGCGGGTTATCAGGCGATTGTGCTGTGGCAGGAGCAGCTGGCGCTTGACGGCGCGAAAGCCCTGCTGGATTTGGCAAAACAGGGCATGAAGGTGGTTGTGGTGGATGGCGCCGCCGTTCAGACGCCGTACAATGATGGCGGCGAGGCAGCGCTGGCGGATGTGATGGCGGAAATGAAGGCGCTTCCCAACGTCTATTCCGCAAAGGACGCGGACGACGTTGCCCGCGTGCTGCAAAGCGCCGGGGTGAAGCCTTACGCGGGCTTTGCCGAGCCGAACCGCCAGCTGCTGACGCAGACGCGCCGAGACGGCGGCACCGAGTACCTGTATGTGTACAACTACTGCGACGGCAGCTATGTTTCCGTGTGGTCGCAGGGGGAAAAGCAGGATACGCACGGCGATACCATCACGACGGAGATGGTGCTGGACGGCACTTGGGATTCCGTATCAGCTGGATGCGTGGACGGGCGAAACGAAGCGACTGGGCGTCTATCGCCATGAAAACGGCAGCACGATTTTCCCGCTGACGCTGGATTACGGCGACGTGGCGCTGTTTGTGTTCCGGGCGTGCGAGGCGGACAGCGAGCTTCACGCGGTCGAAACGAACGCGGCGGATGTTTGCAGCGATGGCAGCAGCCTGTCCGCCAAGGTCACAGCGTCCGGCGAATATCAGGCGCAGCTCAGCAGCGGCGAAACGCGGCAATTCGCGGCGCAGGTGCCGGATGCGTTTGAAATCACCGACTGGGATGTTACCGTCATGAAGCACACGGCGTCTGAGCAGGTGAATGAGCGCACGGAAACGCTCTTCGGGCAGACCATCACCGAAACGCAGGTGGCAACGGACATTACCCCCGTCACGCTCCATCTGGACGCCCTGAAAACATGGAATGAAATTCCGGAACTGGGCGAGCGCACGGTCGGTCAGGCGACGTACAAGGCGGTTTTCCAGTGGGATGGCACGGCGGACGGCGCGTATATCGACTTTGGCCCGATGAGCGAAAGTATGCAGGTTTTCATCAACGGCGAAAAAACGGGCAACCTGAGCATGACGAAAGCCGTCATGGACATCACGCCGTGGCTGAAAAACGGCGAAAACACCATTGCGCTGCTGTATTCATCGAGCTTGGCGAATGCAGGCGGCGGCACGGGCGGCGGCGACTGGTACGGCTACCGCTACGGCTTGCAGGCATACGGCCCTGCGCAGGCGGTTGTTCACCCCTACTGCCTGATTCCGCTGGACTGATGCCTTCTCCCCTGCCTTTTGTCCTGTACCGCGGGGCAAAAGGCAGGGTTGCGGCGGGCTGGATGCGTATGCTATAATGGCACCGAAATGAAGGAGGGAAAATGAGCGATGATTGCATTCCTCGCGCAGTGGCTGGGAGAACGTTATTCTTACCAAATGGGCCTTTCCGTTATAGCCTTTCTGGAAGCACTGTCCGGTGTTGCTGTTTTCATTTTCCCGCTGAAGCACAAGCCGCAGTATGTCGTTCGCGCGGCAGCGGGGCTTGCCCTGATGGCGGCGATTATGGTCATCCGAGCTATCCTCCGCACGCATTTAGAAACGCTGCTCTGGTCACGGTTCATTTCCAACATGCTGGAGTACCTCTCCATGCTGCCGCTGCTGTTCCTGGCGCATGAAGGCACATGGTGTGAGCGGCTGAAAGCGTGGTGCGCCGGATGTGCCGCCGTCCAGATTGCCGGCAGCCTGTACGCACTCGTGCTGTCCTTTACGGGCGCGGACGATACGCAGACAATGACCCTGTTTCCGCAAATCACCAATGCGGATGTGACACTTCTCATCTGGTTTGTGTTCCATCTGGCCGTCTGCTATCTGCTTCGGCTGCTGTTCATCCATCCGTCTGTGCAGTACCATGAAGATCGGAAATCGCAGATTCAGACGACGTGGCTGTGCATCCTGTTCTTGTTAGCCAGTGTGCTGATTAACGCCGTGATGAGCGAATACCGCGCCGATTCACGGCCGCTCTATGAAATGCTGCGCTGCTGCCTGGTGTTCATGTGCATTTCTGTTTTGGCGCTGCACCACGACATTGTGCTGTTTTCGCAGAATCGGGCGGAAATTGAGGTGATGGATCAGGTGCTGGCGGAGAATCGGCGGCAGTACGAGACGATGAAGGCCAACATCGACCTTGTGAATCTGCGCTGCCACGACCTTCGGCATCAGCTGGACAAGCTGCAAAGCCGCCTGACCGAATCCGAAATTTCCGCCCTGCGGGAAGCAATCGACCTCTACGACAGCAATGTGAAAACGGGCAACGAGGTGCTGGATGTTGTGCTGTACAGCACAATGCTCAAGTGCATGGACAACGGCATTTCCTTCACCAGCATGGCGGATGGCGAGTGCCTGTCGTTCATGCGCACGCGCCACATTTACGCCCTGTTCAGCAATGCGCTGGATAACGCGGTGGAAGCGGTGATGCGCGTCAGCAACCCTGAAAAGCGGGTCATCAGCCTGCATGTCCGGCGGCTGAGCGGCGCGGTGGAAATTGCCGTGATGAACTACTACGAGGGCGAAATCAAGTTCAAAAACGACTTGCCGCAGACGATAAAGCCCGACGGACGGCGCCACGGCTTTGGCACATCCAGTATGCAGTACATTGTCAGCCAATACGGCGGCACGATGAAAATCTCCGCCAAGGACAGCGTTTACCTGCTGGAAATCCGGCTGAACATCCCGGAAAAGGCGGAAAAAACGAAGACTCATTAAAAAAAGCAGGCGATTTGCCTGCCTTTTTTGGTTCTTCACGGACTCTTGGGGGAAGAGCAGCTTGGGGGAAGAGCAGCTTGGGGGAAGAGCAGCTTGGGGGCGCGTCTGCGGACGCGCAAAGTTACTGGCAGGGACGCTTCGCTGCCTGCACCTTTGTTGGCGGCTTCCTTGGAATTGGTCGCCCGCGGAACAGTTGGGGCGTTGCCCCAAACCCCACAAGGGACGCTGTCCCTTGACCCTGCAAGGGGCAGACGAAAAGGGACGAAGTCCCCCCTTGACCCCTTCTCGCGATTGAGTTGGTCGCGCTTTCATGCTCCTTCCGCGTGCAGCTTTTTTGGCGCTTCGCCTAAACCATTGTTTGCTCCCCTACTTTCCGTGAAGAGCCCTTTTTTTAGTGCGCTGCTAAGTATTCATTATAGGTCTGCTGAACCTGCTTCTTGCGCGGCTGGGAGATTTTCAGCTCCTCGCCGTTATCCAGCAGCAAACTGTATCCCTTGATGCCCGCAATGTGCTGCAAATTCACCAGATAGCAGCTGTTGCAGCGGACAAATTGTTTGTTCGTCAAATCGGCTTCAAGCGTGGAAATCGTGCCGCACTGCCGAATCTGCCCCTCGGCGGTGTGGAAAATCAGGTAATGCCCATCCGTCTCAGCATACAGCAGATTCCGCAAGCGCAGTCGAATTTTGCTGCCGCCTGACACAAAGCAGTATCGTCGCTTCCTGCTTTTCCGGCAGATGCTCCAGCGCCCAATGCAGCTTCAGCGCGAAGTCATAATACTTGACAGGCTTGAGGATGTAGTCAAACGCGCCGACCGTGTACCCCTCCAGCGCATACTGCGCCAGACTGGTCACAAAAATCAGCATGACCATGCGATCCATCTTCCGCAGATTCCGCGCCGTTTCCATCCCGGACAGCGCTGGCATCCGAATGTCCATATAAACGATGTCGTACTCCGCCTGATATTCCTCCAAGAAGAGCAGCGGGTCATGCCAGACACGAATCGTAAACGAAACCTTGTTTTCCGTTCCGTAGCGCTGAATCGCCTGTTCCAGCACGCGAGCGGCGGACTTTTCGTCCTCGACGATGGCAATGCGCACAGCCATGGCATCCCCTCCTCTCTGATGGTTAATATTTTACCATGCGCGGAGGGAAAATGCAAGGCAGGATTCATCCCCTTGTTTCTTCTGCTTTCTCTGTCTCCCCTATGGTGCGCATCCTCAAGCGGGGGATGCTTTCTTTGCAGGACGGTTCTCCATAATCAGAGTGCAGTCTGGTTTTGCTTTTCCGGTATTGGAATGAGGATGGACACAATGAACCAATTGTTTTCCTGCTTAATGGTCATATGCCCTTCATATTTTTCCACTGCCAGCCGAATTCCCTTGATTCCATAGCCGTGTATTTCCGGGTTTTTCTTTGGTGGTTTCCGGGTCTTCCAAGGATTTCAGGATGGTTTCCTCGCAATAGTTGCTGATTTTAATCACGAGAAAATGGTTTTCCGAAAAAACGCTTACCTTAATCAGCCGTTTTTCGGTTTCCTCGATTCTGCTTTCGTATTCAATCGCGTTATCTAATGCGTTGCCAAAGATGGTGCAGATTTGAGCGGTGTCCAGAAAATCCATTTCACGGGCATCCATATAGCATTCCATGGTGATCAGGGCACTGCGGCATATCATCTTTTTGCCGCTGAGCACCACGTCCAGCACCGGATTTCCCGTATCGTACTGCGTTTCAAAATGGCTGACTGTTTGCTCTACGCTGCGAAGCTCTTTTTCATATTTCTGTGAAACGCTCACGCTGCGGATATAATTGATTAGGTGCTTGATGTCGTGGTAAACCTGCTGCATTTGTTCGTTGTTCACTTTAAATTGCTGATATTGCTCATATTGCCTGTCCAAAAGGCTCTGCAATACACCCATGTTCATTTTCAGCCGCATCCCATAGCTGAATTCATTAATGGCAATCAGGGCCAACATGCCGGAAAAAATCGGACACCACACGCACGAGCAGTATGCCGCCGCCCATACTGATGCCAAAAATAGATTCAGGCGCCATAAAACTGATATTGCTGAGCAGATACGCGCCAATCGTAATCATAAAAGAAGAAATGACTTCCACGTACCCGGCTTTGGGGGGACGATTTTTCCGATGGGAGCGATGATAAATGGATATGCCCAGTGGAATAAATATAATAACATATACAAAAAGCATGATTGTCTGTGAAGCCCGGATATCCGGAAAGCGCATCACACCGCGGCTGACTAGATAAATATTGATTACATACGCCAGGGCAGCGGCGAATTCCGACTGCATCACAGCGTTGCACCAGCGAAGCAGGATCAAGCTGAAGTCTTCCCGGATGCCCAGACGCAGATAAATAAGAACGGATTCCAGACAGCATACGGTGATGACCAGCCAGATTAGGGCAGGCTGCTCGGAATGGGCGATGTTCATCAGCACAAGGATGGGCAGAGCAAACAGAATCAGCGCCACAGCCTTCCAGCCCCGAATACCTTTTTTCATTGGACAGGATATATATGGTACAGATAATCCACTGTGCAATGCCCGTAAACTCAGACGGAAAAAAGTGCTCATTCTTTCAGTCATCTACGGGTACCTCCCATATAATTCGTCAACGCTTCCATAAAGGGTTTATAGCGCAGGCGGGAAAACGCCAGTTCATGACCTGCCACAATCACAACATCCTTTTTCACCTGCTCCACATGGGCAAGATTTACCAGATAGCAGTTGTTGCACCGGCAGAACGGAGCGTTTTTCAGTTTCTCTTCAATGCTCTTCAGGGTATCATTGATATGGAAGGAGCCTTTTTTATAATACAGTCTGACGGCATGTCTTTCCGTTTCAATATAATAAATTTGTGAAATATCCACCTTAAACATCCCGTCCCCTGTTGTGACAGAAATATAATGTTCCGTGCGCTGGCGAAACAGTTCCCTGGCCCGGTCCAGCGTGCTGCGGAAGCTGATGCGGTTGATTGGCTTGAGAATGTAATCCATCGCGTAAACGCTGTAGCCCTACACGGCATAAGCGGTCATGCTGGTGATGAAGGCGATCAGCACTTTATCATCTTTCTGCCGAACCTGCCTGGCCACGCTTATGCCATCCATGCCGGGCAACTGAATGTCAAGCAGCAGCAGATCATAGCCGCCTACGGAATAGTAATGATCCAGCATATCCGACCCGTTATCAAAAACGTGCAGCTCGCACACTTCATTCAGTTCATCAAAATAATTTTGGATTTCCTGACGAATCTGCGCCTGATGCAATTCATTGTCTTCCACAAGCGCGATTTTCATGCAATTCTCCTTTCGCGTTCTTATTTGTTTCATGAAGCGCATGAATGAAACGTTAGTGAAATTTTTTTTTTTTTTTCATTATATCAGAAACCACCGCACATGTCAAACAGGGAGCAGCGAAACAGGCTTTGAAAAAACGCAGAACGCAATGCCCGGCTGCGCCTCCCGAAAGAAGCGCAGCCGATTCTCTTCATGATGTCTCCTGCTTGCCAAAGCCCATAAAGCCTGTGATGATCAAAAGCACAACGGCGGTCAGCGCCAAAATGCAAATGGTCAAAATGCGCGGCACCTGGCTGGGATCGCCAAACATGACGATGCCCTGATACCAGTCGGCAAAGGAACCGGCGGAGGAAACCGCCAGCTGCAGTATCCCGCAGCTGCAAAGTGCCGTATCAGCCACCAGCAGCAAATCGCTGCTGAAAAGGAAGGCGGCAATCCCCACCAGACAGCCAATGCCAAGTTCCAGCGCCACAAGCGTATCAATGCCTCCGGCGCCCGGAGCCCAGACAAGATAATTGACAGCGGAAACCAGTTGAAGCAGGATGGAGACAATCAGAACATACACCCCAGCTTTTCTGTTGGTCAACAAGCTTTTCATTTCTTTTCCGCTCCCTTCTGCTTTTTGTAATAAGCAAGCTTAGCAGCCAGCATAGCCAGCACTGCCAGCCCCGTTACCACGGAAACGCCGATGGTCACGCCGCGCAGGGCAGGCTGCCACCAAGGAATGATCTTCACAATCCGGGTATTGTTGCCGATACCGTTCATCATGCTGCTGTTGGCGTCATTGTACAGAATATTCTTGGCGGCCCGGCGCAGCTGCTGGAGCATAAATCCATCGTTATTGCTTCTGATAGCCTGCACGATAGCGGCGCTGGACTGATGCTGGGTATCCAGGCAGAAAGAATCCGTACCGGCAGCCATCATGGCTTCAAATGCGGTCTTGTAGCCCGTGGTCACCGCGCCGATAGCGTCCGTTTCGATATGGCCCACATAGCCCCATTCACCGCGCACCACATCGGTATTCAGCGCCTTGCTCAGAGAGCAGCCAGTGAAGCCCAGGCGGTTGAAGGCCTGCATCAGGGAATGGGCCTTGCCGTTCACCACGCCGCCCTCCAGTCCGCGCAGCGCGCCTTCGCGGAACGCCTGCTCGTTGAAGAAGTTCACCACGCCTTGACGGTTATTCTCCTGATCGTTGCCAGTCAAATGCTTGGGACCGGCGTGCACGCCCTTTTCCTCGATTGCGGACACGATATGGGACGCCGCCAGATAATTCAGGTTGGCATCCTCGGAAAAGTATTCAAAGCTGCGGCCGCCAAAGGGGGTGCGGTGCAGGTTGCAGCCGGGACCCCAGATTTCCACCAGTCCCATGAACAAACCTTCTTCGCCCAGCAACGCGCCGCGCTTATCCAGCAAGTCCTTGTTGAAGGCGGCGGTCAGCAGGCTTTCATTGGGATAGGACGTGGTTTTCAAACCCTTCCCCAGTTCAGCGGAATAGTTATCGGTATAACCGCCGATGCCGTCCGGGCCATCCCCCGCGGGGGTAGCGGGCTTACCAACGGAATCAACGGCTTCCGTGCCAAAGTTGTTGGCAATCAATGCAGCCATTTCTTCAATGGTCATCTGGCTGATGAAGGTTTCCCACAGGTCGTCGTTGTAATCCAGCCCCTTCATGGTAATCAGCATGATGCCCTGCTGGTCGCCCTGGGGAATGGAATCCACGGCGGGAGCATTGTCGGGCTTTTCATAAATCTTGCCATCCAGGATTCGAATCATTTCATCGTTCAGGGTCAAGCCCACCACAGGCTGAACGGGATAGGTGCCCTGCCAGTCACTTCGGGACAGATAGGTGACCAAATCGGGATACCAGTAATTCACGTCCGCGTCCTCAAACTGATTGGTCACCCTCGCGCCAGTGGCGGAATAGCGGTAGGTTTCATCGTCAAAGCTGCCGGTGAAGTGGAAAGCCTTGGCCGCCGTGCCTTCCGTGGAATTGCCCTGCACATCTACCATACCGGTGGCACCCTTTGGCAGCCAGTACGTTGTTCAGGGCGTCGTGCGCATCATCGCCGATAGCGATGTAATAATCGCCTTCGCTGAGGATGTAGCCCTTTGCGTTTGTATAATCATAGCTGGCCAGCAGATACTTGTCGCATACGATTGTCAGCGTTTCGGAAGTGCCGGGCTGCAGCAGGGCAGTCTTGCCGTAATCCAAAAGCTGGATGGAGGATTTTTCTACTTTGTTTTTCTGCTCATATTCGCCATAGGGCGTTTGGGCATACACCTGCACCACGCTCTTGCCGGGCACGCTGCCGGTGTTCGTAACGGTAACTGTCACCGTCACAGTTTTATCTTCCACCGTCACGCTGTCCAGATTCTGATCGAAGGTGGTATAGCTCAGGCCATAACCGAAGGGATAGGAAACCTCCTTGGCATAGTCCCATGCACCGCCATCAATGGATCCTGCGGAACCGGTGGCGTTGAACCGCCCCAGCACCTGGTCCTCATACCGGGTTTCGTAATACTTATAACCGATATAGATTCCCTCGGTCTGCACGGTGCAATAGGAAATTTCGGAAGCGTTGGAGGAGGATTTCTGCAGCGCTTCTGTCAAGTTGGCCCATTGCTGGTTGTTGAAGGTATTATTGACCACGGCTGGGGCGGACAGGGAACTGACCGCATAGGTGTCCACCAGCTTGCCGGAGGGATTGGCGTTGCCAATCAGGATGTTCGCCACGCCGATGAAGCCTTTTTCACCCGGACAGCCAATCCACAGCACAGCGTCCACGTCGTACTCCTCGACCCAGTTTACCTCCATGGGGTTGCCTGTATTAAGCAGCACAATGGTTTTCTTGAACGAGCCGGAATCCCGAATCATGGCCAGCAAATCTTTTTCATCCTGGCTCAGCGCCAGCTGACTGATGCCTTCCGTGGGGGGTTTGGGTGTAGAGCTCTACGCCTTCGCCGCCCTCCCGGGCCAGCATCACGATAGCTACGTCGTTAAAGCCGGTTGCCCAGGAGGATTTCACATCGTCAGTGTAGAAACTGATGGGTTCCTCACCCAGCGACCATAATGCGGACGGATCGGCGTTTTCCGCAAAGAACGTGCCTGCGCCGGTTTTTCTCTCGGTCTTGCTTTGGCGGTATGCGTTGTACAGCTTGGGGTTCACCTTTGAATTTCAGGGTGCCCAACGCCTTATACAGGTCAACGCCCGTTTTAGTAGAATAGGCGCGGGAACCAGCAGATTGATTGCGATATAAGGGCTGCACGACTGCATGGCCAAACAGAGATATTTGCTCATTCTTGCTTAGCGGCAGAGCGTTGTCCTTATTGTAAAGCAATACGGTGCCTTCTTCCTGCTCCTGTACTGCCTCCGTATAGGTGTCTTCCTTGAGTACCTTAAGCGTTTTTGCGTTGATGTCGCCATAAGCGCTCTTATAATATATCGTATCCTCATCCTCGACACTTTCATCGTTGATGACTTTGCTGGTCTGCACGCCAAGCATGCCGTTGACAACGGTATCATAGCTCATGGCCAGGTTCGAGCCGAATATCACGAAGCACAGGATGAAAGCCATCAGACATGACAGCCCGGTTGTTATTCTCACCTTTCGCATACGCATGCTCCTTATCTTGATGGATCAGTCGTTCAGAAAGAAAACGGCGCCGGGGAGAAAGCCAATTTGCGAATGCAGGAATGGCTTGCAGCACCAGACGCCGCCGCTGTCATGAAGCACAGCGGAGAAGAAAGGAATTTGATCAGGTTTGAGAGAAAGGAGGATTCAAAAACGATCTATCGATTCCTTCGCTTCCCGCCGAGCGTCCATGCGCTTTCGGAGCGTTTTCCGCAGGTTGACGACGGCGTTCAGACGAGCGGCCTGCCGCTGTCAAATTTGGCGGGGTGCCGGGTCAATCAGCCCGGCACGCCCTGCCAAGCGGAAGTTTCCTTGCAGGGAACCAATTGATGTAGCTGATTCATACTATTTCCAGTTGGAAATCGTATTATTCCAGAGGATTGGTGCCGACGATGGGAGGCACGTTGTACTTGGCCACGCGCTCGTCGTCGATCACACCGCTCCAGTTGAGGCCGAAGGTGAAATCGTAGGTGTTGCCGTCGGCGTCCACATAGCAGTCCATATCCCGGGGCACGTCCTCGTACTGAGCTTCCACGGTTTCCATATCGAGGGGGCTGCTGCATGGGCAGCAGGGCGGAGGGCTCATAGTTGCCGGCGATGATTTCAAAGAGGATCTCGTCGCGGGCGGAGTGGGTGCGGCCGCCGCCGAAGGATACCAGGATTGCATCCGCGGAGGGCTCGATTTCGACCACACCATGGAACTGTTGAGGTTCATCACCAGCACCAGGGGAATCTCGCCGGTGAGCTCGTCGATTTCCAGTACGAAGTCCAGATCCGCCTCGTTGCTGACGGTGCCGGTCTTGCCGAAGTAAGAGCGGTTTTCCCTTTACATAATCGTACTCAGTGCCGTAGACGCCCTCGAAGGCTTCCAGCGTGATCTGGCCGCCGATGGACTCGAAGCGGACGTACATGTTATCGGCGGTGTAAGGACGATACTGCAGGGAACGGGGAATGTACTCGTAGTCAGCGGGTACCTTCATGTTTTCGTCATAGCCGGTGGTGGGAGCGTTGCTTTTGGGACTGGCGACGCGTACGATTACCAGATCGGCCTTCGCGATGTCCTCGGCGGAAGCGCGGATTACGTCCCCGGGCAGATAGGTGTTTCCTTCACCGCTGGGCGTTCCAACTGTGTCAGTGATCACGTTGAAGTACTGAGAGGCCACGGCAATATCCATTGAAGGAGCGAAGGAAGCGGGGGTGGTGCCGCGGCGGCTCGTGGTTGCGGGAGAGTACTTGTAGGGAATATAAACGGTCAACTTTTCATCGCCCGCAGGCTTGATCACGCTGTTGTCAGTATTCTTGAGCATCACGATGGACTTGAGCAGCGCTTCGCGAGCCATGGCGGTATGTTCTTCGTTATTGGGCACGGAAGCGGCAACCGCTTCGGAAACGTAGGGGTTATCCACGACGCCCACGTTGAAGAGGGTGTCCAGAATGTGGCGGGTACTGTCGAAAATGATCTGGTCGGCAGCTTCCTTTCCCAGGCGTTCCACACCATAGTTGTAGGCTTTCACAGCAACGGCAATATCTTCTTCATATTTGCCGCCCATATTGCCCCAGGCGTCGATGCCGGCTTCCAGTTCCAGCCAAAGGCGCTGCGGAACGGTGTATTCTTCCATGCCGAAGCACTTATCAACGTGGGTGTTGAAGTCCGTCAGGATGTAGCCGTCCCAGCCGTTGGCAGCGCGCCACAGGCCGTTGATCTTTTCGGCGTTGTAGCTGGTTGAAACGCGCTCGCCCAGGACGGAGTCGCCGTTTTCATCCACGCCGATGGAGAAACTGGTCATTGCGGAGGACACCATGCCAGTCTTGCCGGGCAGATCCTGCGCCGCGAAGTAAGGCATGATGCTGGTATAGAACTGGCCGCCGGGATACACGGCGTAAGCTCCGTCCAGCGTATGGGCTTCACGGCCGCCCTCGCCGGCGCCCTCGCTCATGATGTGCTTCACCTGGATATTGACGGAGTCCTTGCCCCATCCCAGGTCGTTGCCGTCATCGTCGTAGGTGGACTGCCAGGCGTTGATCATGGCGCGGGTCATGTCGATAGAAAGCTGAGGATCCTCGCCAAAGGTCATGTCGTTGCGGGACCACCGGGGTTCAGTCGCCAGGTCAACCTGGGGGCCGACGTTCATGGTCAGGTTCATGGAATGCCATTCCTTGGACAAGGTACGGCCATATTCATGGGCCAATTCCGGATCGAAGGTGGCGGCCAGCGCCAGGTTGCCGGGCCAGTCGGTCACGCCATTGCCTTCCAGCGGGTCGGCAATGAAGGTGGCGGGGATAGCAACCACGTCGGTATTTGCTTCGATGTGCTTCTGAATCTCGTTGTTCCAGGTGGTAATCAATTCAGCGCCTACGGAGCTGAAACGGATGTGGCGATAACCCAGATCCAGCGCAGTCTTGGTGGTATCCGCCAGGGTTTGGCAGTGAGTGCCGACGCTAAAGGGGTTCATTTTCAAGCCCAACTGGAATTCCAGACTCAGGCCGCCGTTCGTGACCAGGTCGCGGGAGCGTTCTTTGTAGTCCACGCGCCAGTCTTCAAACACGTCCAGTTCGCCGTCACGATCCAAATCCTTGAAGGCGTAACCATCCACTTCAATCAGATTCACGCCGCCGCCCTTGGTGTAACTCAGGGTTGCGCCGCCTTCATTTTCAACCAGTGTCCAGCCTTCCGGCTGCAGTGTTTCGGTATACTTCTTGCCGCTTTCGCCCATGGCAAAGCTGGGCAACATCACAACCAGCATCACGGCTGTGATGATCACGCTGACTACCCGCTTCGTGTTGATCTTCATCAATGATACCTCCATTGTTTTCTTTCCGGTGTGTGAACAAACAAGCAGATTATTCTCGGGGAACTTCGAGCTCTCAATCCTCCGCCAGGGTGCACCTCCTATAGCGGCAATTGGAAATCCCCCGATATCTGATTTTTATTATAACCACAGAAAGAAGCAATGGATTGTTCTTCGACCAAACTGTCGTTTTTCGCTACCAAATTGAAAAATATGTGCTTTTTTTGCACCGTTTATTGCATGTATTTTGAATATACCGAGGGATTCATGTGCAGCCTCCGCTTTTCATTACAACGGCGACAGATACAAATAAGCATGCTCGCTTTCGATAAATCAATGTTTGCTGCCATGGCATTTATCTATTGAAAATCCACAAAGTCATACAGACAATGTCAAAAAAACGCAGGGCGCAGAAAATTGCTGGCACGCTGCGCACGCGAATGTTAGGCAAATCGCCCGTTTGCCAGAACAGCGGTGTTGGCAAAAAGGCGAAATGTTGGAAAACTGCCATCAACGCCAGCAGCGGAGCAAAACATAGATTTCAATAGAAGGCAAAAAATTCTTTCCAGCCGATGTCCTTCGCGCGTTTGCCAACACGCACGCGAGAACGTCAACCAGAAAGATTTATTTATTTGGTAATGAGCCCAGTGGGAGTCGAACCCACGACCGACTGCTTAGGAGGCAGTTACTCTATCCAACTGAGCTATGGGCTCATGTGCCTGAAACCCGGTGATTTCAAGGTTTTCGCACGGTTTCAGTGCGATTCTTATGGCTTTATTTTAGTTCTGCTTTGATAAGAAAAATAATTATGAAATCATATTTGTTTTCCTTATCGTAGCGAGGCGACGATTTCCCTTCCACAGAAGGCTTGGGAAGCGGTTTGTCCGCCACTCGGTAGGTTTTGAACCCCATTCCTATCAAGTCAGCGACGCAAAGGGAAGCGTTGAGCGCTTTCTTAGGAGGCAGTCGCTCTATCCTACTGAGCTATGGGCTCATGTGCCTGAAAACCGGTGATTTCAAGGCTTTCACAAGTTGCCGCCGAAGCACGCAATTTTCAGCAGCAAACCTATTATAGCATAATCGGCGGATTCGCGCAAGGGAAAAGCAACTTGCGCGCGAAAAATCGGGGAACTTTTTCCTGCCGGATGCGCGATGAGGAGATCATTCTCCCTTTGATAATACCAAGGCTCTTCGACTTTTACGTCCTAAACTCCGCCGTCAGGACTCATCCGCACGCTCCTCCGCCCACTCGTCCATCTCGTCCCACTCCGCGTCATAATACGCTTCCTGCACCCGGTGCGCGTAGTACGTCGCCTGCCACTCAATCCCGCGCGGAGTCAGCGAAACGCGGTTCAGGTACTGGTAGTAGTGCCCCAGCTCGTGCGCCAGCATGAAGATGGTTCCCCATGTGTAATTTTGCAGCGCCCGAAAGTCGCCGTCGTAGTCGTAGCCCCCGGCGACGTCGATGGTGATGCTGTCGTCCGGGTCATCCGGCACAAAGCAGCGCCCGTAGCACAAATCGCCGTCGTTCGCGCGGATTTTCTTCGTGTTCGGGATGTAAACGTTCACCCGAATCGGAAACGGGTAATTTGCCCGCAGCCAGCGGACAAACGTATGCACTTCGCGGCGCAGGAACGGATGCACCTGCGGATGAATCCGGATGCGCAGCCCGTCGCGCCTGACGGTTCGGTGCAGCGCCTCCGCCGAGTAGTTTTGCAGATTCTAGAGCTTGTTCATCTTACTCCATCCACCCGATTTCCGCCGCGAACGGGTTCACAAAGTCGAATGTGTCAAGTGTTGCATCCCGCGAAATCGTTTGCAGCACGTCCTCGTCCCAGTAGTCCCGGATGACGTACTGCCCGTCGTCGTAATCCACGAAGAACGAGAACCCGTCCGTCACATCGTTCACGACCCACGCGCCCGCGTCCGTCCATTCCGCCGTGCATCAGCCCGGAATCCAGTAATAATACCAGTCGTTATCCAGCTGCACCCGGTGATACCACGAGGGCACCTTCTCCGTGTCCGGTGCGTAGAGTATCCCCTGCGGAATGCCTCCCAGTGCCCGCCATGCCTGCTCAAAGCAAATGCAGCTGCCCACCTTTCAGAAGCACATGTACCGGAACGAAGTACCGAT
>VOFJ01000521.1_pt1 | contig 21064 bp, 44 predicted proteins | sample 5384081 | NCBI WGS metagenome assembly VOFJ01 (sample SAMN12384729, study PRJNA508395) | human gut metagenome | isolation source: healthy gut I | host: Homo sapiens | reverse complement strand
GATGAGGTTTCTGACCGCGAGGCAGGAACAAACAGAAGTGGTAACACGGGCAGGACTCGTCTTCTCTATATAGAGAAGGGGCTTTTTTTATATCCAAGGACTGCGGAGGAGCGTTGCTGCGCAGCAATCCGTTGAGTATTATTAAATTTCAGATTCAGGAGGAAATAAAATGGATAAGCAGAAGTACTATATCACAACCGCGATCGCCTTACACATCCGGTAAACCACATATCGGAAACACTTACGAAGTCGTGCTGGCAGATGCAATCGCACGCTATAAAAAAGACAGGAAGGCTACGATGTATTTTTTCCAGACAGGAACTGACGAACATGGCCAGAAGATTGAGCTCAAAGCTGAAGAAGCAGGCATCACACCAAAGGAATTTGTAGATAACGTATCCGGTGAGATTAAAAGTATATGGGATTTGATGAACACATCCTATGATAAATTCATTCGTACAACAGATGATTATCATGAAAAACAGGTTCAGAAAATATTCAAAAAACTGTACGAAAAGGGAGACATTTATAAAGGGACATTATGAAGGAATGTACTGTACTCCTTGTGAGTCCTTTTGGACAGAATCCCAGCTGGTAGACGGCAAATGTCCGGACTGCGGCCGTCCATGTGTACCTGCAAAAAGAGGAAGCATATTTCTTCAGAATGAGCAAATACGCTGACCGCCTTATCGAGTACATTAACACGCATCCGGAATTTATTCAGCCTGTATCAAGTAAAGAATGAAATGATGAACAACTTCCTTCTTCCGGGATTACAGGATTTCTGTGTATCCAGAACATCCTTCAAATGGGGTATTCCGGTAGATTTCGATCCGAAACACGTTGTTTATGTATGGCTGGATGCTCTGACAAACTATATCACAGGAATCGGATATGACTGCGAGGGTGAAAGCATCTGAACAGTTTAACAAACTACTGGCCGGCAGATCTGCATCTGATCGGTAAAGACATTATTCGTTTCCATACGATTTACTGGCCGATCTTCCTGATGTCTCTGGATCTGCCGTTCCGAAACAGGTATTCGGTCATCCATGGCTGCTTCAGGGTGATGGTAAGATGAGTAAATCCAAAGGACAATGTAATCTATGCAGATGAGCTGGTTGAGTTCTTCGGTGTAGATGCAGTGCGCTACTTTGTGCTTCATGAAATGCCATTTGAGAATGACGGCGTGATCACCTGGGAGCTGATGGTAGAGCGTATGAACTCTGACCTGGCAAACATCCTTGGAAATCTTGTAAACCGTACAATTTCCATGTCCAACAAATATTTCGGCGGTGTGGTAGAACAACAAAGGCGTTGTTGAAGCCGGTTGATGATGACCTGAAAGAAGTTGTTCTCTCAGGTACCCGCGAAAGGTAAACGAAAAAATGGATAAACTGCGTGTTGCAGATGCAATGACAGAAGTATTTACCTTGTTCAAACGCTGCAATAAATATATTGATGAGACAATGCCATGGGCACTTGCAAAAAATGAGGCAAAAAAGATCGTCTGGCAACAGTTCTCTACAACCTGGTTGAGGGAATCAATGCGGTGCAACTCTTCTGGAATCTTTTATGCCGGAGACAACTGAAAAATCCTTGCTCAGTTAAATGCGGCAGCAAACGTGATTTTGAAGACCTTAAGACATTTGGTCTGCGTATCCGTCAGGGTCAAAGTTACAGAAAAACCGGAGATCCTGTTTGCAAGTCTGGATCTGGAAGAAGTTATGAAAAAAGTAGAAGAACTTCATCCGCCGGTTACAGAAAGAACCGGCCAAAGAAAGAAAAAGAAGAGGAAGTGATCGACATCGAAGCAAAACCAGAGATCACATTTGATGATTTTGAGAAGCTGCAGTTCCAGGTTGGTGAGATCATCGCCTGTGAGGAGGTTAAGAAATCCGAAAACTTCTCTGCTCTCAGGTTAAGATCGGAAGTCAGGTTCGTCAGATCGTATCCGGAATCAAGGCTCATTACAGTGCGGAAGAAATGGTAGGAAAGAAAGGTTATGGTTGTTACCAACCTCAAACCTGCCAAAAACTTGGCTGCAGGAATCCTCAGTGAAGGAATGATTCTCTGTGCGGAAGATGCAGATGGAAACCTGTCCCTTATGGTACCGGAAAAAGAAATGCCGGCAGGAGCAGAAATCTGCTGATCTGCTGAATAAAAATTGTGAAACAGGTTATTCGGTTATAAATAAGACACTGAGAACTCCAGGAATCATGATACGATTTCCTGGAGTTTTTTACAGAAAAAGCCGGCTTTCTTGACGGAACTTCGGGGATTTGTATACTATAGTTATAGCTTAAACAGAATTCTGTAAATCAATGACAGAAAGGGCAGCAAAAATATGGAAAAGGGTTTTTACATTTTTGACCAGAATGGAAATGCAGTCATGGTCGATGTTTCCGGGAAATGGTCACATATAGGGACAGCTCTGGCAACAGGGTATATTTCGGTAGGACCGGAGATCGTGGAAGCAGTAACGGCAGGAAATGTAAAGAAGGGCGATGTTCTCGGAGTAGCAAGAGTAGCGGGAATCATGGGAGTCAAAAAAACTTCCGAGCTGATTCCGATGTGCCATCCGCTTCCGATACAGAAATGTTCTGTTGATTATGAACTGGATCGGGGAAAAAAAATCAGATCCATGTCTTCTGTACGGCGGTAAAACAGAGGGAAAAACAGGTGTGGAAATGGAGGTACTCACACAGGGGTTCAGGTAGCTCTTCTGACAATCTATGATATGTGCAAGGCAATTGATAAAACATATGGTTATGTCAGAAGAGGGTTCATCTGGTCGAAAAAAAAACAGGAGGAAAAAGCGGAGATTTCCGTTTTGAGAACAGATAGAAAAGGAAGGAAGAAATGAAACAGAGTAGCGATCATCACATCCAGTGATACAGGATACCGCGGGAGAGAAGACTTAAGCGGACCTGTGATTAAGGAAATCGTAGAACGTGGGGATATGAAGTGGTATCTATGGATATCCTTCCGGATGATCAGGTAATGCTTGCAGGCAAAATGCAGGAAATCGCAGATAAAGGAGTTTGCAGAGCTGATCCGACAACAGGAGGAACAGGTTTCTCAGAAAGAGATGTCACTCCGGAGGCGACAGAAGAAGTAATCGAGCGCAGAGTTCCGGAATTCCGGAGGCAATGCGTGCGTACAGCATGACTATGCAAACGCGCCATGCTCAGCCGTTCTACGGCAGGTATCCGAAAAAAAACACTGATCATCAATCTTCCGGGAAGTCCGAAGCTGTAAAAGAGAGCCTGGAGCATATTATTGATGCGCTTGGACATGGCATTGAGATCATGACAGGGGAAGCAGGAAACTGTGCACGGAAATAAGAGGAAAAATACAGGGGTAATTGGTATTTTGGTCAGAGTACGGTGAACAGCAATATACAAAAACAGGAGGTTTTTACAATGGGGAAAGTAATTGCAGTATGTATCAGCAAAGAAAAAGGAACACAGAAATATCGTATACCGGAAGGAGAGTTCATAGAAGAATGGGGACTCAAAGATGATGCACATGCAGGGTGAAAATGGCATCGTCAGGTCAGTCTGTTATCTTATGATAAGATCCAGGAGTTTCGTGCAAGAGGTGCGGAAGTTGAGGATGGAGCCTTTGGGGAAAATCTGGTAGTGGAAGGTTTTGATTTTGCAAACCTTCCGGTAGGAACCAGATTCCGCTGCAACGATGGGTTCTTGAGATGACGCAGATCGGAAAGAAATGCCACCAGGGCTGTGCAATCTTCCAGAAGATGGGTGACTGCATTATGCCGAGAGAGGCGTTTTACGAGGGTACTCCATGGAGGAATCATCCATGAAGGTGACGAGTTGATAATCGAGGAGTAGTGAATGGAAACGCATATGATTTTTTGAAACACATGCTCATTATGATGATGAAGCGTTTGAGGCAGATCAGGAGGAAATTCTGAACTCCATGCAGGAATGTGGGATTGGCAGGATTGTCAATGCCTGTGCTTCAATAAAAGTCTGAAGGACACAGAACTTCTTATGGAGAAATATCCGTTTGTTTACGGAGCATTTGGAATTCATCCGGATGATGCAGACAAGATGACACAGGAGACTCTTGATGAGATCAAAGCTTTGTCAGCTTCCGAAAGGCAGTGGCTGTCGGAGAGATTGGGCTTGATTATTACTGGCACAAGGAAGAAGCAGAGCATGAGCTTCAGAAAAAAATGTTTCGTGCACAGATGGAGATTGCAAGAGAACAAAAATGCCGTTTATGATGCACAGGGGAGGTAACAAAGGACACTCTGGACATTGTGAAGGATTATGTGCGAGGCGGAATGTATGGTGGGATCATCCATTGTTTTTCCTATGCAAAGGAAATGGCACGGGAGTATCTGGATATGGGACTTTATCTGGGGAATTGGCGGTGTGATCCATTCAAGAATGCGAAGAAGCTGAAGGAAGTTGTGGAGTATGCCCCACTCAGTCAGATCGTTCTGGAGACAGACAGTCCGTACTTAAGTCCGGAGCCGAATCGAGGGAAACAAATGACTCACGAAATCTGATATTTGTGGCACGGGAGATTGCACAGATCAAGGAATAACAGAAGAAGAGGTTATTGCCGTAACAGAAGAAGAATGCAGAGAAGTTGCTGCTGAGTTCAAGTCGAACGTCCGTGAGACTTGGTGCGTGATTCTGGTCAGCGAAGCTGACATATTCTTCTCAGAATCACTGCACATCCTCGCGGAAACGTTTATCTCAGTCGGAGATTGGACTCCCACTGAGACAAATTTGCTATTACTCACCACCTGAAAGAGGTGGGAGTCTTCTCGACTGAGATAAAAATACCCCGGAAAATGACAAATCTGTTTATTGATCGAGACAGTGTCGTTTTCGGGGGTATTATTTGGGGATAAATCAGTTTATGGATGATCGGTAATCTTCATCATAAGAGTCATCATAAGAGTCATCATAGGAGTCGTCATAAGAGTCATCGTATGAATCGTCGTAGGAAGAATCATCATAGGATCATCATCGGAACTGTCAGAAGAACTGTCGGAGGAATTGTCCGAGCTGTCACTGCCGGAGGAATTTTCCTGTCCCGCAAGATAGTCTTCTGCGCTGACAGACCAGGTATCCTCTACGATATTTCCATTAGAATCAATCATATTGAGTTCGTAGTCAAAGGATACATCAAGGAGATCTGTTCTGGTAGATGGTTCGACATTCATGGACATAATCTCTTTGAACTTGGTATGAAGGTTTGCAAGGGTAAATTCATCGCCGATGATTTCTTTGACGCCGTGCTGGGAGGCAAGCTCCTCAGTGTAATCTTCAAGCATATATGGGTTAAAGACGCCCTCATCTTTGTTGTAGTGCATGACCATTGGCTTGACGGTCGGATCGAGGATGTCGATGGTAGTCACACCGTTTTTGACAGATTTCTGAATGGTGAAGCTTGCCATTCCTTCCAGAAGTCCGGTAAGAGTCTGCTGGGTGGAAACAAAGTTTCAAAGGGAATAGAAAATCAGCATATTGTGTCCCTGGTCATCAGACATGCAGTATATGGCTGGAGAATGTGCGGATGACCGCCGATCGCCAACATCAACGCCCTGCTGCATGAGGAAAGTCGCCCATTCTTTCTCTCATATTCGGTAGGCATAGCTTCTTCTTCCTTACCCCAGTGTGCAACAAAGATCGACATATCACTGCTGGTAGCCCTTTGGATCATGTTGGAAACTTTTGGTTTATCAAAGAGATCGATCATATATTCCTTGCCTTCACCGGCACCGCCGTTGTTGGTTCCGTATGTATAATCCAGGAAGGAAATATTGATTCCGTTTACTTCAAGAGTTTTGACGTTATTGGCATCTTCCTCTGTAGGATGAATGCCGAGAACCGGAATGTCCGGATAGTTGGTGCTCCAGAAGTTAAAGGTTTCTTCCATGAAATCAGAGCCGTAATCATCGATGTGGTTGGTTGCGGATTCAATGACATCGAAGCCCGCTTTGATCAGAGCATCTCCGACTTCAGTAGGTGTGGCGAAAGACGGATAGGAGCTGACAGCATCGTGTTCTGTGGTAAAGACTGTTTCCTGATCTACCATTGCGACATCCGCTGCCTGGATCTCATCCGTGACCTTTTTCGTAGATCTTGTCGTAGTTCCAGGTTCCGGAATCATTCTCGCCGGACTCGATGAGGCTTCCATGGTAAAGATTATCACCGACAGCGATAACGCTTGCTGTGGAGATCTCTGGTTTTTCAGCCGCCTTTTTTTTTGGCAGCCGCCTTCTTTTTCTTCGGCGGCTTTCTGTGCTTCTATTTTGGGTTTCTCGATTAAGTTGTAATCAAGCTGCCGGAATGCAATGACAAGCAGTACCAGCAGGATAACGGAACAGGTAAGACCAATACGGGGAATTCATCTGTTCTCTTAGATTTAATGGTATATTCTTATTTTTTTTTCATAACAGGATTCCTTTCATTTTTTCATTATAGCAAATAAAAACCAGTAAAAAAGAGATTGTTAAAAAAAATTACTTTGTGTTTCAAAATGCTTTACGTTATAATAAAAAACAAAGAGGGAGAGGAGAAGGCTGATGAATTCATACGAAACTGTAAATGATGTTCTGGTAAAACTGTTTAATGAGATTATGGATGTGGAAGAACGTGCACTGATCACATCAGAATACAAAAAGATATTTCCGTGAATGATATGCATGTCATAGAGGCAATCGGATTCGGGAACCCAAGAATATGTCCACGGTGGCACGTGCAGTTTCTGTGACAGTGGGAACTCTGACGATCGCGATCAACCATCTGGTCAAGAAAGGAGGGTATGTAGAACGTAGCCAGAAGTGAAGAGGATCGAAGGGTCGTGCTGGTATCTCTTTCTGAGAAGGGTGAAAAGGCATATTTTCATCACAGAATGTTCCATGAGAAGATGGTCATGGAGATTCTGGACGGTATGGATGAGAAAGAAAAACAGAAGTGCTTACAGGGGCGCTGACAAAGCTTCAGAATTTTTTCCGCACTTACGGAAATGAAAAATAAAACGAGAGCAGACATATCAGACAGAGGATATGCCTGCTCTTTTGTCATTCTATTGCATATATTTTTTCCAGAACCGGAAACTGCACCGAGTAGGTGTCAGAACCTTGCGGTGAAATTCCCGGATATCGAAGGAGCTGCCGGATTTTTCCTGCTGTTTCTTTTTTCAGATCAAGGAAGTTCAGATAACCGAGATAATATTTAAGATAGTTACAGGGAGTTTCAACAATATACTGATAGATCTCACCGGCGATCTTTGTATCTCGGATTCCGAAGACCTGCAGAAATCGCAAAGCGGCAGTCTGATTCCAACCCTGATAATGAATGCCCGTATCAAGCAGAGAATAGATACAGAGATTGATACAGCGGTTTTTCCACATCAGGGCGGTGAGGTCGGAAGCCGCTTTGTCTGTGAAAGAGAAGCAGCATACTGATATCCGTAGGATTCGACATAAGTTGCCCAGCCTTCGACATAGCCGCCGGAAGTGATCGGGTAGCGGATATCAGCAGGCTGTGTCCTTCCGAAAAAACAGTCTGATACAGGTGCCCTGGAAATCCCTCGTGAGAAAAGAGTTGTAAAAGCTCCAGGTTGGAGTGGCTGTTGGCACGGTTGATATAAATTACATTAAGGACTGCCTGTATCAAGCGGCGGGGTAAGATAAAATGCCGGACTCAGGAAATCTTCCATAGATTTGTGGACATAGCGGACTTCATAATCCAGTGGTACTAAGCAGTGGAAAATCCTTCTGCATAGCCCGATCCAGATACTGAAGGGCAGATTTTTGGCTTAAAATCGTTTATTTCCACACCCTTTGTCAGTTTTGGGAGAAGTGAAGGCTGCTCATTCAGCATCTTCTGAACGGTGTCCATATCCTCGGAAAGCTGAGCGGCAAGACGCTGCTGGATTTTTTCCACAGAAAGATAACATCCGGTCTGAGACTGCAGAAGGTAGCGGTAATATTCAGTTCCTCCTTCAAAATGCTTCAGCCCGCGGCTTGTGCTGCCACTGTTTTTGAGTTCTTAATCCGCTCATCAGTTCCTGATAAGCGGGGATGACACCGGTGAGCAGGATTTTTTTGTGACAGTTGATCAGTTTTGTCTGTTCCTTTTTGGAAAACCTGCCATAGGCTGTAAGTTTCCGGGAAAAACATCCAGCATGTAATTGTTCTCGGGATCTTTGATGAAGGCACTGCATTGCTCCAGAATACGGTTGAGAGTTGTATCGCTCATAAAATAGCCTGCTTCGGACTTCTGACGTTCATAGGCGAGAGACTCTGAAAATATGGTTTTATGGAGGTCAGAAGATTCAGGTAGTCCGTGATATCCTGATCTTCATAAAAAGGCATATTCTGCCAGAAGTACAGGCAGCTGTGCCTGGATGCCAAGACTGGGACTTAAATGGTTCATCCAGAAGAGGATAATCTCTGGATGAGAGCTGTGTCTGATAATAAAGGGAGCAGCATATCCCGGGTGATCGATTTTCGCGATTCAGTCGGGAGGCGGAAAAGTTCTTTCAGTTTTCTGAAGATACTGTTCGTACTTCTGATATGTACTGTCCCATATTGGTGGAAATTGTTCCGAGAGAGGGAGAAGGGCGGGAAATTTGTTTTCTTTCAGGATAGGCAAGAGAGTAATGGAGGGTCAGCATACTTCCGGAAACCTCTTCCCGAAAGATGTTATCGGTCAGGATCTGGAATGCATTGTCATCAGAGATTACATATGGCAGATCCAGCCCATAAAAAGTCCGGCGAGCAGGACAAAAAAACAGAAAAAAAGTGCAATCATGAGCGGAGAACGGGGTCTGCGAAGAGAAAATTTCATAGAGCTCTCAAAAAGAAAGGTTTTTTTACTATCTTATTGGAAAACGCAGGATTGTATGCTAAACTGAGTGGCAGGAGTTAAGAAAGAGAGGTCGATTTGATGGAAGAAATATATGATCTTGTAATTTTGGGTGCAGGTCCGGCAGGAATCTGTGCAGCAATCTATGCGACAAGAGGTAAACTGAATACTCTGTGGCTTTGAGAGAAAAAATTCGTACAGGGCGGACAGATCGTAGATACTTATGAGGTGGACAACTATCCGGGACTTCCGGGGATCGCAGGGCTGGATCTTTGAGAGGCTATGGTAAACCATGCAGAAAAACTCGGAATCAGTCCGAAAAAGGGAGCCTGTTCTCTCTATAGAAGATGAGGGTGAGATCGAGGTGATCCGCACAAAGAAAAATCATTACAGAACGAAGAGTGTGATCCTTTGCCTGTGGTGCGGCACATCGTCAGCTTGGGATTCCGGGAGAAGAAGAGCTTGCCGGAATGGGTGTATCCTATTGCGCAACCTGCGATGGCGCTTTTTCCAGGGAGGAACGGTCGCAGTTGTCGGCGGCGGAAATGTGGCTGTCGAGGATGCGATTCTTCTTTCCAGAACCTGCAGAAAAGTGTATCTTGTTCACAGAAGAGGAGAACTTCGGGCGGATAAAGGTGCTTCAGGACCGGCTGTTCAGATGCCCTAACGTGGAAATGGTCTGGGACAATGTGCCGGTTTCTATCGAAGGAACAGAAAAGGTAGAAAGCTTAAAAATCCGCAATGTCAGAACCGATGAAGAAAAAACGATCGCCGTTGACGGAGTCTTTATTGCCGTTGGCATTCTTCCGAATACAGAGAAATTTAAAGGACTGGTTGCTCTGGATGAGAGTGGTTATATTGTTGCGGGAGAAGATGGTGTGACGAGTACACCGGGGATTTTTGCAGCGGGTGATATCCGTACCAAAAATCTGCGGCAGGTTGCCAGACAGCAGTTGCTGACGGTGCCAATGCGGTGGCTTCTGTACAGCACTATCTGCTGGAAAAAATAATCCGTTACTGTGAATGGAGTGAACAGTAATGTAGCAGTGACTCGATTTTAACCGCTTTGTTGCAGTAAATTGACAGCGTTCTGTCCTTTATGATACCATAGCGAAGTATTTGCGCGAATGGAGCAGGTTTCATAAAGGAGAACAGAATGAAAAAAAAGATAACAGTGATGTTATTATGTGCATGTATGAGTATTTCTGTATGTACTGGTGTGCAGGCAGCAGATTTCAGTTCAGGAGACTCAGACAGTAAAGTTGAGATTGAATTTCAGGAAGAAGACGACAGTACAGATAAGACAGAATCCGAAGATGCTGAAGATGGATTGTTCAGCGATGGAAGTGACGATATTCAGACAGGCGAACTCAGTGCGATCGCGAACCAGATCGCAGTTCAGGTTCAGAGCCAGGCACAGGATTACCAGACAAAGAGGCAGGAAGCCCGGAAGGTGATCGATGCCCGTGAAGTAGAGCGAAGAGCACAGGAGATCAAGGAAGAAACAACGAAGATCCGAAAGGAAGCTCAGGATACCGCACGAAAGAAGGCGGAACAGGAGCGGGCAGCACACAGAGAGAAGATTGCACAGTTTGCCCTTCAGTTTGTGGGAAATCCTTATGTGTACGGCGGTACAAGTCTGACAAATGGTGCAGACTGTTCAGGATTTGTGATGTCTGTCTTTAAGGAATTTGGTTATGGCCTTTCCGAGAGTAGCAGCAGCACAGTATGAAGCTTCTCAGAAAAAGGACATCAGTCAGCTGGAAACAGGGAGATCTGGTATTCTATGGGGCAGGCGGGATCAATCACGTTGCCCTCTATATTGGAAATGGTAAGATTGTTCATGCCAGCACAGCGGCAACAGGAATCAAGGTATCCGATTATAACTATGAGACACCGGTTGGAATCGGAACCTATGTCGAATAAAACTATCAAAGATAAAGCCCCGGAAACGTAAGCTCCGCGGGCTTTTTTTCTTAAACCGACGGAGATGGAGTGAAACAGAGAGTGTGGTATTGCACTGACAAAAAAAGATGTGTGACAGTAATTTTGAGGAAGAAAAACAATAGAAATCAGTGGTCTGGCAGATTGCACAAAATTTGTCGAAAAATGTGGATAATGTCGATTTTGGTGCAAAAGTTATCCACATTCATAAAAAAGGTTGATTTTACTGGAAAATCGAGTTATACACAAAGTTATCCACATTATCCACCAAAATAAGATGTGGAATACCAGATTTACATAAAATAAAAAAAAGAAACAGATGTTTTGGTCAATAATGATAAAAGTGATAAAAACAGGAAAAAAACTAAGTAAATTCTATTGACATTTTCATAGTGAAAATATTGGAAAGTTTTTTCGGACAAAATAATTTAAAGGTTTCAAACTATAATTATCTGATAATACAGAAAATAAACAAGCCCACTCGCATATTTATGGAGTGGGCTTCTCTTATCGTGCGGATGAGTTTTGCTTCATTCGTTTGATCACTTTAAGTCGTGTAAATTCCTCTCGTTCCTTTTCTTCAAGAGCATTCTGAATGTCTTTGGTCAGAGCCTCATATTTGGGGATTGTGATGTTTTTGAGAGCATTGGCACGTTTCTGTGTCTTTTTTGATGTTTGCAGCCAGACGGATCGCGGCATTTTCGATGCCGGATAACTGGATGGAAAGTTCTTTTTTACCTTTTCGAAGGCGGCTTTTTGCCTCATCCAGTGACATCCTGGTGCTGTAGTAAGCGTATGTCGGGGTGTTGGTCGTCTGCTTATCATATTCTACAAGCGGGATTTCCGTACCCATGACGCTTCTGGTTTTGATCCGTATGGAGTTTTCCACAGGCACTGTGTAAGACACCTGTTCGACAAAAGCGATACCAAGCTCCATATTGGCCTTCTGAAGAGCCGCATAAGCGGCACGGAAGGTAACATCGATCTGAGACTGGATATCCTTTACCTGCTCGATCAGTTCCATCATTTCACGGATCAGGATGTTTCGTTTCTTGTCCATCAGCTCAAATCCCTGACGGGAAAGAGCCAGAGAATTTTTGGCGAGAATGAGATTTCCCTTTGGTGGGGAAGGTATTCGGATCCATAAAACGTCACCTCCCTTAACGAACCGTTTCTTTGTAATACTTATTCAGAATCTTAGTGTCGATACGGTCAAGTTCATCCTTCGGAAGCAGTCCGAGGAGTTCCCAGCCCTTATCCAGAGTCTCGGTGATGATGCTTCGGTTATCGGTCTCCCTGTCCGACAAATTCTGCCTCAAAAAGCCTTTTCCAAATACCAGATAACGTTTATCCAGAGGAGAGAGCTCGTCCTCACCTATAACGGAAGCAAGGGCTCTGGCATCTCCAACCTTTGCATAGCAGGAGAAAAGCTGATTTGCCACGTCCTGATGGTCTGCTCTTGTATAGCCTTCACCGATACCGTCCTTCATCAGACGGGAAAGAGATGGCAGTACGTTAATAGGCGGGTAGATTGCCTGTCCATGAAGCTGTCTGTCCAGTACGATCTGACCCTCGGTGATATATCCGGTAAGGTCAGGAATCGGGTGGGTGATGTCGTCGTTTGGCATGGTCAGGATCGGAATCTGCGTATGACCGATCCGGTGCCGCCCTGTACGATACCGGCACGCTCATAAAGGGTGGCCAGTTCACTGTAGAGGTATCCCGGATAACCTTTTCGGGAAGGAATCTCACCTTTGGAGGAGGAAACCTCTCGCATAGCCTCGCAGAAGGAGGTGATGTCAGTCAGGATAACCAGGATGTGCATGCCTTTTTCAAAAGCAAGATATTCAGCAGCAGTGAGGGCAATCTTCGGTGTCAGAAGACGCTCTACAACCGGGTCGTTTGCCAAGGTTCAGATACATTACAACGTGGTCGGAAACACCGCTTTCCTCGAAGGTACGGCGGAAAAATTCTGCAACGTCATATTTGACACCCATTGCGGCGAATACAATTGCAAAATCTTCTCATCAGAGTCATCTCCAAGAGATGCCTGCTGTACGATCTGTGCAGCCAGCTTATCGTGCGGAAGACCGTTTCCGGAAAAAAATCGGCAGCTTCTGCCCGCGGATCAGGGTAGTAAGACCGTCGATGGCGGAGATTCCGGTATTGATATAGTTTCGTGGATATTCACGGGTGACCGGGATTCAGCGGAAGTCCGTTGATGTTCAGACTTACCTCCGGTGGTGATCGGTCCCAGTCCGTCGATCGGCTGGCCGATACCGTTGAAGGTTCGTAGAGGATTTCTTCGGAAAGTCCGATTTCCATAGGATGTCCGGTAAGACGTGTGTGTGTATTGCCGAGGACATATTATCAGTTCCCTCAAAAACCTGGATAACAGCCTTTGTCCTCATAAATTTCTAATGAATACGGCCAATCTTCTGTGTTCCGTCATTCATATGAAATTCTACGATTTCTTCATAGGATGCGTTTTTACACCTTCCAGAACTACCAGAGGGCCGTTTATCTCGCTTAATCCCAAATATTCGATTGCCATAAAAAAGTCCCTCCTGTCAGCCGTTTTTCTCTAATACTTTGTCATAGAATGTGTCGATATCCTGTTTATACTGGTCAAATCATGTCCAGTTCATTGTTTGGTACATCGTATTTGATGGAAATGATACGCTCAAAAATATTGTCCTCTTTCAGTACGGAAACAGGCATGCCCATCGTTGATGAGTGCCTTGGATTTTTTCGTACAGATAGGGATGGTTTCCATCATTTTAAACTGTTTTTCCATCGGAACGCAGGTGTCATCCGGATGGAATGCGTTCTGCTGCAGGAAGCCCAGTCGGATAACTCTGGCGAATCTCAAGTGTCAGTTTCTGGTCATCCGGAAGAACATCGCTACCGATCAGTTTTACAATTTCCATCAGGGAGCTTTCCTTGAGTTCAAGATTCCCATCAGCTGGTTCCGGTATCACGACAAATTTTTGTTTACATGATCCGGTACCATGGAGCCAGGTCCTCCAGATATTCACTGTAGCTGGTCAGCCAGTGGATCGCCGGGAAATGACGGGCGTAAGCCAGGGATTTGTCCAGCCCCCAGAAGCAGCGGACAAACCGCTTGGTGTTCTGAGTGACGGGCTCGAGAAGTCGCTGCCCTGAGGGGACACGGCGCCGATAATGGTAACAGAACCTTCCGTACCGTTTAAGTTGCGCATCATTCCTGCTCTCTCGTAGAAAGAAGGACAGCCGGGATGCCAGATATGCCGGGAAACCTTCTTCTGCCGGCATCTCCTCCAGACGCCCAGAAAGCTCACGCAAAGCTTCTGCCCATCGGGATGGTAGAGTCTGCCATGATCGCTACATGGTAACCCATATCACGGTAATATTCTGCAAGGGTAACGCCGGTGTAGATAGAAGCCTCACGGGCAGCAACCGGCATGTTGGATGTATTGGCAATCAGAGTAGTACGGTCCATCATCAGGTTTCCGGATTTCGGGTCGATCAGTTTGCTGAAGTCCTCCAGAACCTGGGTCATCTCGTTTCCACGCTCACCACATCCGATATAGATGATGATATCTGCATCGGACCATTTTGGCAATCTGGTGCTGTGTCATGGTCTTTCCGGTTCCAAAACCACCCGGAACGGCGCAGCAGTACCGCCCTTTGGCGATGGGGAACATGTATCAAGAATACGCTGACCGGTGACAAGCGGAACACTTGCCGGATAGCGAAGATGTGTCGGTCTTGGAATACGGATCGGCCATTTCTGGGCGAGAGCCAGATCTCTGGTGCTTCCGTCATCCAAAAAGAACGACAGGTTCCAGTCAATCGTATAATCACCGTCCGGAACAACGTTGACAACAGTTCCTCCCTGGATATCCGGTGGAACCATGGATTTGTGAAGAATAGAAGCCGTTTCCTGCGTTTCTGCAACGATAGTACCCGGATGAACGATGTCACCTTCCTTTACGGTCATATGAACAGACCATTTCTTCTGTGTGTCGAGAGAGTCTACGCTGACACCACGGGAAATATATTTTCCGGAGGATTTGGCAATCTCCTCCAGAGGACGCTGGATACCGTCAAAAATATTGTGGATGATACCAGGTCCGAGAAGAACGGAGATGGCATCGCCGGTACCGGTAACGGTTTCGCCCGGGACGAAGTCCTGTGGTCTCCTCAAATACCTGAACGGTTGTCATACCCTTTTTCCAGTCCGATAACTTCGCCGACAAGATTGTCCTTTCCGACATAGACCATCTCAGAAATCTTAAATCCGGGATCGCCTTTCAGATAAATGACGGGACCATTGACACCGTAAATAATACCTGTTCTACTCATGATTCAGTCCTCCGTCAAATTTAAATTCTTTGTGCATGGCTGCCAGATTTGCAGCAAAAAAGAGTTGTCGATCAGGATGTTTTTGCCGGAATCTCAGCACGGATCCCTCCGAGAAAGTTTTCGGAAAGGAAGAAACCTGGATGAGGACAGCCTGTTCTGGCTGTAAGGGAATCCAGAAGCTCTTTGTCATTGGAAGAAAGAAAAATCAGAATTTCATCATCTTCCGCAAAGTCTTTGGTATCCCGGATACGGCGGCAGAGATAGTCCTGATATTCAGGAGTCGCAGTAAACTGCTGCACCCTGTTTTTAACTTCTGCAAAAAGTGTTTCCTTTAACTCGTTTTGTTTGAGAGACCAGTTTCGTTTAAGGGTGATCTGCTCAGAAGAAAGAGCCTTGTTTACTTCTCTTCGTACATGTTCTGTTTCTGCTTTGACTTCTGCCTCTGCAGTCTGGATTCTGGATTGTTTATGTTCCTCCAGAACCTTCTGGAGATAGTCCTTGTGGTCCTGGATGGCTCTGGCGGCCTTCACGGGCCGCTCATCCAGGGGACCTCGTAAAAATGCTGCAGCTTTTCATCTATTGTCATACTTTTCACCTGCCTGTAGTTGTTGCTGCTTACAGTAATTATAATTTCAATCCGATCGCTTCATTTACATATGAAGTGATAAAATCTGGTTTACGGCCGGTGCCGTGTCTGTCCGGAATCTCAATGATCAGAGGCGTTTTGTGATGAAGGCGGACCTCATCGATGATCTCAGGAAATTCCCTGCCGAATTTTTTTCGGTGAGCAGGATAATTCCTGTTTCTTTATTGGAAATCGCAGATTCCAGGGCTTCCTTCAGTTCCTTTCGTTCATGGACAACGACACCTTCAACGCCTGCCAGACGCATTCCGGTATAGGTATCAACGTTATCGCTGATAAGATACATTTTCATAAAAACCGCTCCTTGTTTCAACGCACAGTTAAAGCTTACCAAGGATCGTAAAGGAAATGATCGGTCCGTAGAGTGCGATACCTTCTGCCATGGCTACGAAGATAATGGATTTACCGAACAGGGAACCGTCCTCGCTCAGAGCACCAAGAGCTGCACTTGCAGAGCTTGCAACGGCAATGCCGGATCCAAGAGACCGGAAATACCGGTAACGAGAGCTGCACCGAGATATCCAAGTCCTGTAGCAAGTCCGTCAGCAGAAGATGCAGCCTGTACGCTTGCTGTTCCTGCAAAACTTACAACGGTTGCCGCAAGAAGAACGCCGAAGAAGAGGAAACAGTTGGCGATCAGAGACTTTTTGTAGCGTTTTTGTTTTTTTCTCCGAGGAAAAAGCAGCCGAAAGGTACGATAATGCTGAGTGTCAGTGCGATTGCGGTTACGATTTGAATGATCATGTTCATGGTGATATCCTCCCTAAAGTCTGTGATTTGATGTAGCTGCCCTGAAATATCAACAGGCAGCCGTGAAGTATGGAACAGCTATATTGTTTTTGCTGTTTTTCTTCATAAAAGGCTGGAATTCGCGTCCATTTCCTGTGTAGAAACGACTGAAAATCTCGTAATATTCCAGACGTAAAACCTGAATACCAACGATCAGGCTCCATGGCACATACAAAGATGTTGCCGAGGACAACAACGATCCAGTTGGGGCTTCCTCCTTCTGTGGCACCGGCGAGCATCAGGACAACCTCCATCATAGCTGCGTGGCTGACTGCAAAAGCACCGATACGCAGGAAAGAAAGCGTGTTGGAAAGGTAGCTCAGCAGAACCTCAAACAATTCAAAGAAGCTCTGGACAAAGAACATACCCTTCTGTTCCGGAAAGATGCTTGGGCTTTCTTCTCTACCAGGTTGGTGAGAGGCTCTTTCAGGAACATAAGAATCAGTGGAATTCGAACATTCTGGCCAGAACTGCGTGGCAGCAGGAAGCTTTTTTGAAATAAACAGTCCGACGGTCAGTACGATAGATCCGTAAAAATACAAGACCGGCAACAGCATTGCTGTCAAACCAGGTTTTTTCGATATTTTTTTGTTTCGTATGGAGTTGATAATGTTAAATACCATACAGATCGAGAATGATAAACATTCCGAAACCAATCGCGATCACGAACACTGCATTCAGCCGTCCTACAAGAGGGACGGCCATCATAGCGTTCATAGGCTTCAGCCACCGGGCTTTCAGAACATCCTCGAATCCAAAGAAGCTTCCATACATAAATCCAAAGAAAACAGAGAAAACACCGGCACATCCTATGATGCCTGCCAGATCCATTTTCTTTGTTTTATAGAGAAGGATGCCTCCAAGGAAGAGCACCAGTCCTGCCCGACATCTCCGAACATGGCTCCGAAAATAAAGGAATAGGTCAGTGCCACAAACCAGGTCGGATCCATTTCGTTGTAGGCCGGAAGACCGTACATTTTGACATACATCTCAAATGGCTGGAATAATTTAAGGTTTTTTAAGCTTTGTGGGCGGCTTTTTGTTTGTAGGTGCATGCTGATCCTCCATAAGGCAGAAGATCTTATCATCATTCTGGATATCCTGCTGAAATGCGAGAGCATCCTTTTCTGTCATCCAGCCGCAGAGAATATAGAAAGTATTGGCTTCACCCTGCGTGCAGGCGGCAAGCTTACGGATATCGAAGTTTCTGGAACAGGATTCCAGGGTTGCTTTTGCAGAAACAATCTTTGAGGCACAGATGTTCAGGAAGTGCTGATATTCTGCTTTGTTGGCATCAGACCCGCGTGGATGTCGCGGTGCCGTTTGTCGAGCGTTTCAAAAGCCTCTCTGGCGGTACCCTGATAGTCGTCCGGGACGAAAAATACGCTCAAAATGCATGGAAGAGTATACGGCGTGCACCTTGTGTGCTTCATGTTCCGGGACAAAAAAAACACCGTAGACATATTGTTCATCTTCACCGCATTTGATAAATAAGGTATCCAGATTATCATAAATGTATTTCTCAAATTTCTGGAGATACTGTTTTCGATACGTCCAAAGCGATAATGGATGTATTTGAAATTCAAAATGCGTGGAAATATCGTAATCAGATCTTTTGAAGGGACGGATGATCTTGAGCGAATCCACCATTCCGGCGTGTTCTTCCTGGAGCTTCTCCTTCTGTTCTTCCAGGAGACGGGCATGTTCCTGGATGCTTATTGACAGTGGCGAGAGCCGTCTCGATATCCATTGGCTCAGGAACGGTCTTCTCGGATTCGTCGAGCTGTTCATAAAAACCGTCAATGACTGTCAGGTATTCCCTGTAAGGGTTGATTTCCAGAAAAGGTGACAGATTGGCAACATCTGTGAGCTCAGATAAGGCACTTTCCAGATGGATCTCATACTTGGAAAGATAGGTTTTGGTTAGTCTGTCAATATCCGCCTTTGGCCGGTGATGCTCAAAAATTTCATTTTTTTTCAATCAAAGTAAAATACCTCCGGGATTTTAATTGTTACGAATATACTGAAGTGCTTCTTCCGCTGACACACCATAACGGACACATTCGATCGCGATGGTCAGACGGTTTTACTTCGTGTTCTTTGTGATACAGGTAGGAGTACAAAACTGCGACAGAATAAGGATCCTTGCGAGCTTCTTTTTCAGAGTGGTGCGAAGCATATAATTATAAAATTCTTCAATATTCTGTGCAGAAATATGAGTATATTTCCTGCCGTAGTAGGTTTTGCGGAAAACAGCTTTGGTCTCTTCATAAGAGGTGGCTTCCACAAGAGCCCTGATCTCCTCTTTCTTGAGCTTATAATTCATAGGAATCAACAGAGCGTAAATATCAGCCGGTGCCATGTTGAAATAGCGCTTGGACCGGGCAATAAACTGAAGGTTCAGCATGTCAAATTTCTCACCATAAGTATGGTGATCTCCTTGAATCGTTTCGGAAAAAAGCTTCTTACGCACATGCCAGATCGGGGAAAAATAATACAGGTCCAGAGCCATTCCGTAGTCAAACAGAAGCGCATTCTCGCGATTCTGGATTCTGGAGAAGCGGACCATAGAATTCATTTCCCTTCAGAGCATTGATAAATTCATCCATATTGGTGCAGGCGACCAGTCGGTCAATATCCAGCCGGGAATGTCTGCGAAAAAACTCCCGATAAGGGGAGAAACATCGACGGGATCGGATTATGTCGCGGTGATCGAAACAGATTGGTCATGATGCTCCTTCAGCACGCGGATCTCATAGCGTCTGGAATACAGATCCAGAAACCTGCGCTGTTCCGGGTTGGCAAACTGATATATTTTGAAAAATTGTGAAAGATAGAAGCTTTCAACAGTTTCTCAAGCTGTCCTCGATGGGTAGAAGCCTCATCCAGGGAAGCCCAGACTTTGGAATATTCCGGTGTCCGTTTGAGATAGGCTGTTACCTGAGGGATACTGGGAAAGCTCCCCTCTCACGAATCTGTTCCTCGTTTATCAGCTTGCTCTGCATGGCACGGATCTTTGTTGGATATTCCGCTGTAGGAAAGGAGTCTTCCCATATCGGATCACCCCTTTCAGCATTCAAGAAGCCTGTGGAATAATTCTTCCGAGAGCTGCTGATGGTTTTGTCTGTAATAAGCATCTAGATAAATGAGTGCCTTCTCTGTCTGCTGGCGGAGAAGTGTGAGTTCCTGATCCTTCTGTTTCTCAAGACTGTTGCGAAGTTCCTGTATTTTCAGATTTGTTTTTCTGCTCCAGGGGCTGCATCGAAATCTCTGCATTGCTGTTCCATTTCTGAGGAAAGAGCTGCCTTTGTCCGGTCAGCATCTTCCATAATACGCCGGGCGGTTGTTTCAATTTCAGATAACTTGTTAGTATCTGCTCCATTATTTCCCTCCTTTGACCTGTTTTTGTTGGAACTTGACCATATAATACACCTTTTGGAACTAAAATTCTAGTATATATTGCATAAAAAATGGGCAAATTATTCATATTGAATATACAAAATACAAGATATTGAGATAAAAAGTAAGTTCTCCTTTATATAAAAGAAAAAGAATAGTACTTGTTCGAAATATAAAAACCATGTATGATAATAAGAAAAGCGTAACTGTTCAGTACCCTCACAGTTACGAAGTTTTACTGTAAGATATGAACAGGTATGAAGTCTGTAAGAAAAATGGAGAATAAGATTTATGAGATTAAGAAATATACCAGGTGCAAAAGATGCGATCACAGAAAGTCCTTATGTTGTACAGAATCCGGCAGAGCATAAAGGAAGCTGGAATGAGGTATTTCGAAAGACCAGCCGCTCCATATTGAGGTTGGAATGGGAAAAGGACGTTTCCTTTATGGATATGGCGAAATCTTTCATCCAGAGACCAACTATGTAGGAATTGAAATGTACGACAGTGTCCTTCTCCGTGCACTGCAGAAGAGAGAGAGACTGGAAGAGACCGGAGAGAAACTTGCGAATCTGAAATTTATGTGCGTAGATGCAAGACTGCTTCCGGAGATTTTTGAAAAGGGTGAAGTGCAGAAGATATATCTGAATTTCTCAGACCCGTGGCCGAAGGCACGCCATGCGAAAGCGCAGACTGACTTCAAGAGAATTCCTTGCACGTTATGAGGAGATTCTGAGGATGACGGTGTGGTAGAATTCAAGACCGATAACAAAGGACTGTTTGAATTTTCGCTGGAAGAGGTCGGTGAGGCAGGCTGGAAACTGCTCGCACACACCTTTGATCTTCATAATCAGGCAGATATGATGGAGGAAATGTAATGACAGAGTACGAAGAGAAATTTTCTTCCATGGGAAATCCAATCTGCAAGCTGATCGCGAAACAGGGTAAACCTGAGAAATAAATCGGCATACTATATAGGAAGAATCTCCGCAGTTGATTTGACATCAATTGCGGAATATGTGACTTCCGGGAGATATGTTATGTCAGCCAGAAAAAGGAAAACAACCGCATCAGGATG
>VOFJ01002160.1_pt1 | contig 21080 bp, 36 predicted proteins | sample 5384081 | NCBI WGS metagenome assembly VOFJ01 (sample SAMN12384729, study PRJNA508395) | human gut metagenome | isolation source: healthy gut I | host: Homo sapiens | reverse complement strand
TCAGTGGCACCGTTCAGTTACATTGCTGCACTGAGCAGATTTGTGCGATAACAGTTTTCCGTCTATCACCTCCCGCATGAGCAGGCGGGCATTGTACATGCTGTTCAAATCCCGAAATACAGAGCCAGAATGCAGACCCAGCCGCTGAACCAAGTCCAATCTGCTTTGGTATTCTGTCATCATCGCTTGGAGCATTTTCACTCTGTCCGGGCTGGACAGCAGCCTCAGAGCGTCGTACTCCCACTCAATCAGGCTTTGCATATTCTCCTGGCTTTCCGCCGTTACGCTCACCGCCAGACCAATGTAGCCGGACGTCGCCTGCAGGCTCCAGAATACGCACGGGTCCGCCAACCGGCGAAAAGTAGCGCAGGGCCATTTGTACGGAGCCAATCGTCTCCCGCTGAATTTGCGTCCGATTTCTCAGGAACTCTGCTACGCTCGTCTTGGAAAACAGCTGTTCCCACTGCTCAGCCAGAAGCTGCGCCCGCTGAACCCACGGCTCCAGCAAAGGCGCCAGCCGGTCAACCACAGGGCGGAGCAGCTCCCCAACCCGGCACAGGTGCATGCGGAAGTCGGTCAGAACATCCACCAGCCTGGTTTGGTACCACACCGGCACCGGCAATTTGGCCACTTCCTGGGACAGAGGCTGGAATGCACTCGGATCACCGGTGTCCACGCTCAGAGCAAATCCATCGATTTCATGGATTCGCAAAGGGCGGGTTTGTTCCTCCCCATGCAGCAGCGAGGGCGGACAACGTGCTGTCAATATCATGATACTCCACCACCAGAGAGCTATACAGCAGGCAACTGGCCAAGCAGGACAGCCGCCCCGACTGGCCCCTGATGGGGACGCCTTGAAAGTAGAATTGCAGCTCCTCCGATTCCCAGTCCAGACCCTCACAGGCCGCCTTCCGTATTTCCTCCACCGCCTTCGGTGGAATGCAGAATTTGCCCTCCGCCGTCAAAGATGCAGGCGAGATTTGATTTACCATGCTATAAACCAGCTCTGCAGCCTCCAGTAGCAAGTTGGGAGTTTTATAAACCGTAATGTCCAAAACCGATACACCTCGTCAATCCACATTTCAAAGCGGGAGTCACGTCCTACAGGACAAAGCTCTGCATAAACCGCATCAAAATGGCGGCAGCTTCGGCACGAGTGATTCGTCCTGTTGCATCCAGAACCCCGTTGCCCCTTCCGCAAAGGAGGCCTTCCGCCACAGCCCAACGGACTGCATCCATCGCCCAGGAGAAACCCGGTCCGCATCTGTAAAGTCATGCAGGTCTTCTGATTTTGCAGTGTCGTATCCTTTGAACGCCCCATAGCGTTGGAGCATCAGCACCGTTTGTTCCCGCGTGACCGGGGTATTTGGAGCGCATTTCCCGCCGCCAACGCCTTGATGATCCGGTGCTCTGCCGCCCAGCAGATGGCGTCGGTATACCAGGCGTCATCCGGCAGATCTGTAAAGGGCTTGGAGCCTGAAACCTCCGGTTCCCCTTCCAGCCGATACAGCACCGTCGCCAGCATGGCCCGAGACATCGTCAGCTGGGGCGGGAAGGTGACATCAGAGGTTCCTTCGAACAGAAGCCGTTTTCCACAGTAAAATCTACAGCGTCATGATACCACTTGGTCGTATCCACGTCAACAAACTTCTCGCTGGGGCAGAAAGCCGAAATCTCCCGCGCTTCTGTGGCGCCACAGCCGTGCTTGCAGATCCGATTTCCTCGCCAGGCTCCGTGCAGGTCGGAGCTTTGACCTGGATCCATTCCCCAAATGCATGGCCGAGAGCAGGTGTTTTTCTCGCCTGCTTTCAGCAGGGTTCCGCATTCTTCGCAGTAGATGTCCCCGGTGTACCCCCTCTTCCAAGCAGGTGGCTTCCTTCACGCCAACCACGCTGAGGTCGGTATGGTCGCCATGATGCAGGATCGTCAGCGTGGCAACCTCCGATTCTAAAACAGCCCCATCGGAATCTGTGACCACGCAACGGAACTGCTGCCCGTTGCGGCTGGCTTCTGCCAGAACCTGAAGCATTGCGGTGTGCGCCCCAGGTAGCTGGCAATCCTGCCAGGTTTGGCTGTCCGCCAGGAATTCCTGCCACTGGTAAGCGCAGCTGTCATCTCGCGTGGTCCTTACGGCGAAGGTGACCGTCTCACCGGGAATGGTCTCTACGCTCGTAGGCTGCTGTATGATGGCAAATTCATTGGGAACTACGGTGATTTCTACTTCCTTCATCCACCTGCCCCAGTTACCAAAGCCGGCAGAAATGGTAACGGTACCTGGAGAAACCGCCTCTAAGACACAGAACTCACCACCGTAGAAATTATTTGGCACCTCAGCGATTCTTGCAATGTTTGCATCCGAGGTTTTCCATTGGGTCCAGATGGTCATATCCGTGTCAATCTCATTTCGCAGCGTTATCTTCTCGCCCACCTGGAGAACCTGCTTTTCCGCGATCGGGTTGACCCATTCTAGCAAATCGTCAGAAAGCGATACTTCCTCTGCACTCACATTGCCTGCATAATCGTAGAACATAAAGATGATCTTTCCGTCTGGGTAGAATTCCGGGTTTGCGCCGCAGGATGTGCGCCGAACGTCATCCCTGGCGTTTTGCTCGCATACGCCAGCGTGCTGACTCTGCCTGTCCATCGGTCAGTTTCTTCCACATAGCTCACCAATGCATTGACGGCATAATCCAGATACATGTTCTCCCGGGATTCTACAGAAAGCGCGCATTGCGTAACCTCGCTATACTCCTCCGGGGGCGCCCAGGCCGAATTATCTTCGGTATAGGAGAAAAAATGGAAATCCTGGTTTTCCCTAACAGGGGCTGCTGTGTCAATATTCAGGGTAAATTCCACCACCCCAGGCGTTGCTTCCTGATATTCCGGAATTACCTCCGCCCGAATGGTCACTTGCGTGTCATTGGGCAGCCGGCATTGGTTGGTATTGTAGTATACGGCGCCATTTTCTTCATATTGATCGTACAGCCAATCATAGGACAGCGCATCTGCTCCAAAGATACCGCCGTACATCGCGGTGCCATATGTATCGCTGTAATAGGTCTTTGACACAGCATCTGTCTTTTTTGCTCCCAAAGCACCTCTCCTGTGGTATTGTTTGTTACGGTATATCGGATTTCTTTGGCATTTCGCTTGAGACCCAGCCCCATTTGGAAATAATCCAGCACCTGGTCTCCATTGGGGAGATCCCGGCGGTCTGAGAATAAAATGGTACATAATCCCCAGGCGTCTGTTCCCCAGACCTCGGCGGGCAGCTGGGGGTAAGGAGAAGCCGTACTCCCCCAAATACCGTTGCTGGGTTTGATTCAGCTGCGCATGTCCAAAGCTATATGCCGGTTGGAATCCCCAGATGGCATTGTGGAATTGATCGGCTGTGGTTACAGGTTGACTGTCAGAGACCAGCGTCTCATACGTTTCCTCCTCCACCACGGGCACTGCGCCGTAGTCGCCATAGAAGGCCAAGAAGGGCACAGATAAGCTGGGAGTCTCCTCACTCAGCAGCTGTACAAATCCCCCACCATAAGATCCGTACGGGAACCGTTCCTCCAAGTAGGCACGTTCGGCATCTCTGGCAAGGTCACGGTAACATGGACCTCGACCTTGCTGTTGGCAGGCACCGTGACTTTGCCCCCCTGGGCAGAGCAGGTTGTATCCACCTCCAGCTCCCGGGCATAGTCAAAGGTCAGATACGTCACCTCTCCATTTACAATCCGTCCACCCTGGGCCACCTGGCCAAGCACGGTGGTATCCAGCGTGTAAGTCTTATCCTGATCCGAGAAATTCACCACTTCAAACGTCATATCATAAACGCCAGTCTTCTGGGGGGTCATCCCCCAGCTCCAGCTTGGCCTTATTGGTCCCCGCCACCTGGATGTACGCGCCAGAGGAAATGGCTGTAGCAGGATTTGCCATACCTGCGCCCTGGCGACGGACAAAGTAAAGCGTGTTATGGGCCTCATCCCGGATTGGGGTAGCGGTAGACATGAGGAGGCAGTTCACTACATGGGCAATCTCCGACTCCTCCAGATTGGTAGTCTCTAAGTACTGACGCACCAGGGTGGCGCTTGCCGCCACAGCTGGAGAAGACATAGACGTGCCGGAGGCGGTGGCAAAGCCACTGAGATAGGCGGAAAATACGTTGCCACCGATGCCAGTAATTTCAGGCTTCAGGGTCAGGCCATCGGTAGGTCCCCAGGAGGAAAAGCTGGACATCTGCCCATCTACCGTGCTAGGGTTCCATGTGACCTCTACGCGGTATAATCCGTCGGCAGCTGGATTCTGTTCCAGATAGGTGACATAGGCGCTGTAAATCGTTATAAAGGGGACCTCAAAATTCGTCAGGGAAAATGACACAATATCATATTCGGACTCCGGATCCGGAACATACAGAATCACACCGGCCGCTCCACTATTCCTCTGCCAGGGCTGCCACCTCATCGGCGTTTCCCCCGGCAAAGGGGTAGAGCACAAGATTTCCCCTCCGCGTGATCAAAATCACGAACCATGGCGAGGCGCTGCCCCCCAGCTTCTCCTTCAAGCTGAAGCCATCCGGCGTTCCCGGCGCATCCATGTACTCCATTGGCACACGTTCTCCATTGCGGTCCTGCCAGCTCAATATGTTGGAAGCCCCATATTGGGAAAAACTCCAGGCTGTTTTCCGCACTGGCTACTGTCAGCACAGAATCAAACGTGCCAGGCATGCCCAGGGTCCCTGTAGATACGGAGCTGGTTTCCACCAAATTGCTCCCCCACAGGCTTTGGTAGCCAGTAAAGGCGTCATTGCCTGCAGAGACTACCACGTTGATGCCCGCCTCATAGGCCGCATCATAAATTTCTGTGATTCCTGCATAATACATGGGGCCGCTGGCAATCCCCAGAGACAGGTTGGCGCAGTCTACCCCCAATGCAATGGCGTCCTCCACAGCAGCCAGGATGCTATCCATCCGGCCAGTGCCATTGGCGTCAAACACCTTCATGATCACCAGCTGCGCCTCCGGAGCCAGGCCCATGGTGGTCATTTTAAATTTCTCTTGATAGGCATCCGGTAGATTGCCAGCTATAATACCTGCCAACATGCGTCCCATGTCCCTGATTCGGGTCGTTTCCAAAGTCGGCCTGACTGTCCCCATAGTTAAACGCGAAGGGGATTTTGGTGTTATAATAGACCGAATCCGCTGTCAGCCCCTCTACCATAGCTTCGGCGTGGAGGGTTTTGTCTGCCAGGACAGCAGAAACCGTCTCTTTGGTCATGGCCAGCCTACTCACATCGGCGGGCTGCTGCGCAAAGGCCGGATTAGACAGATACAGGCCGGTGTCAATGACTGCCACGGTCATATCCTCGCCCCGGTACCCCAGATCCCAAGCGGCATTGGCGCCCATGCCGGTGCTCACAGCTTTCAGGTTGGGCGCCAGCGCTTCCTCCGCTGAGGCTGCCTGAATCTCCGGCACGCAGAAGGTGGGCATGAGGTAGGCGTCCTTCACACCTTCCATGGACCGTATCTCTTCCAAATCCCCATATTGCACATCGGTGGAAACAGCGTTTGCCAACAGCGTAAATTGATTGTGCACCTCCCCAGGGCATAGCCCAGGGCATCCGCCAATGCGGCGGTTTTTGCCAGTTGAACCTTCTGGGCAGAGACCACGGCCTGCCGTTCAGCCGTACCCAGAGCTTCACCCAGCTGTACGGTCATTCCGGCTAGCTTTGCCACTGGCGCCTCATCAAAGACAATCATCACCGGTACCTGCTGGGTTTTCCCATAGGCCTCCAGCCGGAGGGAAACGGTGGTATCCTCCGCCACCGGAGCGCCAGAGAGAATCTTTTGCACGGCCTGGGAATAGGCAGCAGCCTCTTTGGCGGAGAAGGTTTTGCAAACTGTGCCATCAGGCTGCACCATGGAGTCGCCACGACAATCCAGTTTCGCCAGAGCTTCCGCCTCTTCCGCAGTCAGGACACGCGCAGAAATATACATGTCCCCTTCCGCCTCATACGTATAGCCCATTCCATTCTCATCTTCAAAGACATAGGTATAACCGGCGGGCACAAAAGTGGTTTGGTCCGCAGCGCCATAGACGATGCCTTCTGGCAATTCCTCCGCTGCCTGCGCATAGGGTACGGTCCGCATTCCCAGCGCAAGCATGGTGCACAGCACCAGTACCAACGCCAGGAGCCTTTTTTCGTCGTTGCCTTCATGGTAAAAAGCCTCCTTTAATTTCGTCACCTGAGACAGACGCCCAAGTCCTGTTTCTAGCATAGCACAAGATGCGCAATTTTGCAACAAGAAAAAAAAACTTTTTTTGCGCACACCGCATTGTATGAGTCGTAAGCCTGTGCTCCAGGCCCTTGGAAAATATCTGCAAATACTTCGGCAGATGTGTTCACAGCCGCTTGAGAAACGGAGCATTGCGTGCTATACTGAATGCGTTGTGATGCGCCCTGTTTCTCTGCAAAAGGGGGCCATCCATGAGCATGGAGCTCAAGGGCAGCCCATGTGAGTAGGGTATCTGCCACAGAATAGGCGGGCTGTATTCTGCGTAAACGCCACAGGTAAAACCCCTGAAAACAAAGGAAAAATCGAAGGAGATATCAGATCATATGAAATTAGGCATTGTCGGTCTGCCCAACGTGGGCAAGAGCACCCTGTTCAACGCCATCACCAACGCCGGCGTTCCGGCAGATAACTACCCCTTCTGCACCATCGACCCCAACGTGGGCGTGGTTTCCGTCCCGGATGAGCGGCTGGAATGGCTCCGGGATATGTACAAGCCGAAGAAATTCACCCCGGCGGTGATTGAATTTGTAGACATTGCAGGCCTTGTGAGGGGGGGGCCTCCAAGGGGGAGGGCTTGGGCAATCAGTTCCTCTCAACATCCGCACCACCGACGCCATCGTCCACGTGGTCCGCTGCTTCGATGATCCCAACGTGACCCATGTTGAGGGCTCCACCGATCCCCCTGCGGGACATCGACATCATCAACATGGAGCTCATCCTGGCCGACGCGGAAATGGTCACCCGCCGGGTGGACAAGGCCCAGAAGGCGGCCAAGGGCGGGGACAAGCGGTTCCTTCACGAGGGTGGAGGTATTCCAGGGGCTCCTGGCCCACCTGAATGAGGGAAACCTGGCCCGGACCTATGACTGCTCCGACGATGACCGGGCTCTCATCGCCACCTCTGACCTGCTGACCCTGAAAAAGACCATTTACGCCGCCAACCTCTCCGAGAGCCAGGTAAATGAGCCGGAGGCAAGTCCCTACTTCCGGCAGGTCCAGGAGCTGGCAAACCGGGAGGGGGCAGCCAGGTGCTGCCGATCTGTGCCAAGCTGGAGGCAGATATCGCCGAGCTCGACGACCCGGACGAAAAGGCCATGTTCATGGAAGAGCTGGGCCTGGTGGAATCCGGACTGGACCGGCTGATCCGCAGCAGCTACGCCCTTCTGGGACTCGTCTCCTTCCTGACGGCAGGCTCCGACGAATGCCGGGCCTGGACCATTCATAAGGGGCACTAAGGCTCCCCAGGCAGCCGGCAAGATCCACTCCGACTTTGAGCGGGGCTTCATCCGGGCCGAGGTCATCGCCTTCCAGGATCTCCAGGCCTGCGGCTCCATGTCCGCCGCCAAAGCAAAGGGCCTGGTCCGCAGCGGGGCAAGGAATACGTCATGCAGGACGGAGATATCGTGAATTTCCTCTTTAACGTATAACCCATCTCAGCCGCCGGACCCACCCCATGGACCCGGCGGCCATTTTCTCCCTGGCAGACCATGTCATCCCCTTAAGCGCTGCCATCCATTGGCCCGAGACTGTAGGGTGCGGCCTCCCGGACGCACCCTACCCAGCTCCACGCAACCAGGCCCTAGGAAGCCCAGGGATGCTTGCCTGCACCGTACACACCCGCGCCGTTGAAGGCAGGGCGCCACCGCGCCAGTCCAAAGGGGCCACAGGTTTCCTCTGAAATTCTTGCCACAGGGTTTGACCCTCCCCCATCCGGGGCAGAATTTGGTATCACACATTTCGGGAGGTCACACCATGGGGCTATGGAGATATTCAGTGCTTTGGTACCTGGGGGGCATGGCCTACACAGGGATGGAACTTCTGTGGCGGGGATGGAGCCACAGCAGCATGTTTGCCGCCGGGGGCACCTGCTTTCTCCTCATCGGCCACCTGGGGGAGCTGGAAAAGCCCCCCTGCCCCTTGCCTGGCGGAGCCTAGCCGGAGCGGGGGATTGTAACCACTGTAGAGCTGGCCGCCGGTCTGCTGGTCAACCGGAATTACCAGGTTTGGAACTACAGCGCCATGCCCGGCAACTTCCTGGGTCAGATCTGCCTGCCCTTCACCCTCTTGTGGGTCCCTGTGAGCCTGGGAGCCACCTGGGCCTATGACTTCCTGCGCCGCCGCCTCTTCGGTCTCCCCCGTCAGAGCTACCGGTGGCTCTCATGGAGATGAATCCGATCCCTTCTGCCATGTGCGTATCCCTCAAGCAAGTACCGTTTGGCCTTTCAGGTTTTGGTTGCGCGGAGCCGGGTAGGGTGCGGCCTCCCGGACGCATCGGTGGGAAAAGCTGACCGGTTGCTTGCAGCCCCGGGCGAATTCGTACCGGCTTGTAGAGAAGTCCGAATTCGCCTAAGGGTTCTCAATCCCAACACACCCTGCCGGGTCGCGTCAAGGATGCCGCATCCTACGTCCCCCATGGGCAAAATTACCACTGTGCGCCCCCACAGCGCTCCTGCACTGCCCGTCTAATTCGCAGGACTCTTCGGTGCATATTCAAGCAGCGGGAGAAGCCACAAGGATGTGACTTCTCCCGCAAAATTTTGCTGTTATTTGAAATGGCAGCTTTGGCTCATTCCCCGTCCTCTTCCGGGTCGGTAGGTTCCGGCTCCGGGTCCGTGGGCGGATCAGTCGGGGGGCGGTCTCCGGTGGATCTGTCTCGGGGGATCGGTGGCTGGTGGGTCCGTTGCCGGGGAGCCGCAGGCCGGGGGGACCACCGCCACCACCTTGTCCCGGCGGGCGTACTCGGAATGGGCCTCAAAGGCTTCGGAAATCAGCTCATCGGTTTCCTTGTCGTACTTGTATTTGTACGTATCCACCGTGTAACCCGTGTAGGGTGTGGTGATGGTCTCGCCGTCTTCGTAGGAGCCGTCGGTGATTTCCTTCTCCTTCGTCTCCCAGGGATCCTTGGACAGGACCACATAGTCCATTTTCACATAGTAATCCTTGGTGTCCGTGCCGATGAACTCAATATCCACATAGCCGTCATGGACCGAGGCGTTGATCTTAATGGGATAATCGGTGTTGTTCCGGAACTGATAGTCCAGAGAGCCCCAGTACACCGTGGCGTCCATGCCCATGGGCACATAGTCCACACTGAAGGTGTGGACCGCCCGGGAGACCACCTCCAGGTCGGCATACAGGGTGCAGTAGTACAAGGTGGAGGCCACCTGGCACACGCCGCCCCCAGCTCCTGAACCGACTCCATGCCGGAATACACCGTAGCGGCCTTGTAGCCCTTCTCCGCAGTCCGCTCCCCCACAGTTTCGTTGAAGGAGAAAACGGCGCCGGGCTTCAGGATATACCCGTCAATGGCCTCGCAGGCCAGCTCCAAATTCCGGGTCCGGTTGGAATTCCAGGTGTGGTCTGTATGGGCATACGCCAGCACATCCCGGAACAGGTCCGCCTCCAGAGATTCCTTCGTGTACTCCGGAACCAGAATCTGGAAGGGCACCCGCAGCTCCCTGACCCGGCTGGGCGCTGTCCAGCTGCTTCTGTACCTCCTCCACCACGAAGCCGTAGCCCAGGGTCTCCTGGGAGGCCACATAGGTGGTCTCGTCCAGCACCGCGTCCACAGGGGCCAGGCAATATTTCTGGAACACCTCCTGGAGGTTGAGCTTCTCCGGGAGTGTCTCATCATAGGTGATGGAAATGGGAGACAGGTCCCCCTGAGAGAAAGGCCTTCAGAATCCGGTCCTCCAGGGCCTGGGTGTCCAGGTGACGGCCGGGCTGGCCACTGCGAAGAATCAACGTCTGGCCGTTTTCCGGGATGATGGGAGTCTGCTCCTGTCCGGTTTCCCCCTCATAGCCACTCAGATCTGGGCGCTGCCCCTCCACCTGGGCGGTGGGCTGGGTCAAGGTGCTTTCCAAGTCCGCACCCAGCTGATTGACCGCATCCTCAATATAGCCCTTATCCAGGGTCAGAAAATCTGCCGCCTCCATGGTGTGGGTGCTGAGGGCAGCCTCCGACCGGGCGCGCGCCCGGTCAAACATGTTGCCGTCCCGCCCGTATTGGTACGCAGCCTCAGCCATCGCCTGGGCGTCCAGCCGGACCTTGGTATTTTCCGGGGGCAGCACCAGGTCCCGGTCCTGCAGGTGAATCACCAGGGACTGTCCATACAGGCTTTGGGCCTGGGTCTCCAGGGCCTGGGCGGCCTGTTCCTGGGTCATGCCGCTCAGATTGAGGTTCAGGGCATATACATTGTCGAAAATAAGGCCGTCGTCCCGGGAATAGCTCCACAGGAAGAAGCTCAGGCCCAGCACCACCACAGCCAGCACAGCGGCCACAGAAATGGCTGTAATTTTCAGCCGCTTTTTTCGCCGCGCCTCCGGCTCCTGCGCCCCGGCGGGCTCCCGGTCCGGCCTGCCTCCAGCCGACTGGGTCATACGCTTAAAATCCGCCTCCAGCCGCGCCCGCTCCTGGGCGGCGCTGCCACGAGGCTTTGTAAACTTACCCTTTTTGATATTCATCGCTCCTATCTCCAGCGCATGTGGCTCCGTCTGTTTTTCTCCGGGCCCCTCTTGGCCCCTTTGGGCTTGCAGTTATTTTACCACAATTTTGACGGAATGCAATTACATTTCCCCTTCAACATGTAACAATTATGTGAACCAAAAGAAACAGAAAATTCACTCTTTTTTTGGCAAATGGGTCCGCTCCCGTCTTTCCCCAATTTTCAAAACTTGGGTAATCTCCAGCCTACAGGCTGTTGACAGAACGGGCCTGTCTGTAGTACCCTCAAAGCATTGAAAATCACCACCTGCGCCGGCGCGGCAGCGCCCTGCCTTCCCCGGGGCATAGGCATACCGGAAAGGTGAGCTCTGGGAGTGATCCAGATGGACTGCGCAGGGAACGGCCTTGGCCGTTCCGCCTCTCACCCCCCTAGTTCTCACCAGACCCCAGGTAGAGGCGCTCCTGCGCCAGTACGGAAAAAGGAAATGCGTCTGCCCTGCATCCTGTCCCGGGGCCGGTTGATTTTTTCCTGCAATATGATAAAATAGTGTCGCTGACCCGGCCCAAGCCGGATCTCTTTTATACTTCGAGTCATTGAGAGGAGCAAGCTCATCCATGCGCATCTTCATTCTCTCCTGCAATACAGGGGAAGGACACAATTCCGCCGCCAAGGCCATCGCAGAGGTCTTGACTGCCCGCGGCATTGACAGCGAGATCACCGACGGATTGGCCTTTTTTTCTCCCCGAGGTCTCCAAATTCATCAGCAACTGGCACGTCCGAATTTACAAGCGTGCCCCCCTGCTGTTCAACGCCGGCTACCGCATGGCCGAAAATCACGATCCAGCGCCGGAGGATGCCTCCATGGTGTACAAAGCCCTGTCTCTGGGGGCGAAGAAGCTGTACGCCGCCCTGGAGGCTGGACGCTATGACGCCGTGGTCAGCACCCATGTCTTTGCCAGTCTGGTGATGCGCCGGGTCTGTCAGGATTATCCCATCTCCATCCCCCCACTATCTGGTAGCCACGGACTACACCTGTAGCCCCTATGTGGCCGAGGCCCAGGCAGACGGCTACTTTATCCCGGACGAAAAGCTGGTAGACGAATTCGCCCGGTGCGGCATTCCCAAAGAGAGGCTCATCGCCACCGGCATCCCCGTGCGTCAAATCTTCTTCACACCCGGCAGCCGTTCGGAAAGCCGGGCCGCCCTTGGCATCCCGGCGGACAAGCGGGTGGCCCTTCTCATGAGCGGAAGCATGGGCTGCGGCCCCATCAAGCGTCTGGCCCGCCGCCTGACGGAAATGCTGCCGGAGGACGGCATGCTCATCGTCATCTGCGGCCACAACGAAAAGGCTTCTTTACGAGAGCCTTCTGGAGCTGGGCAACCGGTCCAATCTCCGGGTCCTGGGCTTCACCAAGGAGGTCCCCGCCTATATGGATGCAGCGGACCTGATGCTCACCAAGCCCGGTGGTCTCAGCTCCACGGAGGCCGCCGCCAAGGGCCTTCCCATGATCTTCATCGATGCCGTGGGCGGCTGCGAGGGGCGGAATCTGGAGTTTTACACCCGGTACGAGCTGGCAGAGACAGCGGATTCCGTAAACCGTCTGGCAAAGCTGGTCTGCACCAACCTGGCCGACCCGGAAAAGCTCCGGTCCATGTCCCAAGCCCTGCGGGTTAACTTCCGTCACAATGGCGGCGTAGAGATCTGCGACGTCCTTACCAAGGGAGGAGGGTCTCTACATGACCGATTACCGGCAATTTCGCCTCTCCAAGCTGAATGACCCCACCTTTTCCCACCTGAAGCTGCTGCTGTACTGGCCCATTTACGGCCTGGTCTTCCCTGACCCTGGAGCCCGGTTCTTGCACCTGGACTACCACACCATCTACACCCCCCTGGACGACCTGGTGCCCTTTTTGCGAATACTTCCTCTTTCCCTACCTGTACTGGTTCGTCTTCCTCATCGGCATGCACCTGTACCTGCTGCTGTTTGATACCGCCGGTTTCCGGAAGTTCATGTGGTTCATCATCCTGACCTACACCGCCACCTGCATCATCTACCTGATCTACCCCAGCCAACAGGAGCTGCGCCCGGAGACCTTCCGGCGGGACAATCTCTTGACCCGGTTTATGACCTGGTTTTACGCCTTCGACACCAACACCAATGTGTGTCCCTCTCTCCACGTCATTGGCTCCCTGGCCGTCCTGGCCGCCGCCTGGAACACCCCCCCGCTTCGCTACCCCTTTGTGGCGCACAGCCTTCACCCTGCAGGCCGTCCTCATTTCCATCTCCACCGTCTTCCTGAAGCAGCACTCCCTCCTGGACATTCCCCCCCGCTGTGGCCCTCAGCGCCAATCGCCTATTACCTGGTCTACATACGCCGCCCCCGGCGGAGCAAGCCAGCTTCCTGAAAAAACCAAGTTGCACCCCGGCAGAGCGGAAATCACTTCCGCCCTGCCGGGGTGTACGCTTGATATGAATTTTCCTTTTCATCAGACGCTGGGGCCCCCATACAGTCCGTGCTCCAGAGGTCCGCCCGTCATCCCAGAATTGTAGTTTCCACCACCTTGAGGAAATTCCGAATTGCCTCTGGGTCTGTGCGGTAATAATTTTTCAGGGACTCCCGCCCTGCCGAAGGAAGCCGTAGCTGTGGAGCACAGACAGGTTCCTGGACATATGTCCGGGATCAAGCCCCATCTGGTCTGCCAGCTCGTGGCAGTAGGAGCGCTTTTTACTCAGGCGCTGCAGGATTTCCAGCCGCTTTTTATCCCCAATGGACTTCATAATTGCGCCAACGCCGCCAATGTCCACATTGAGCCGGCGGGCTGTACTGTCCTTGGTCACGGTGCTGCCATAATATACAGGAAATTATGCTCCTGGCAAATCAGAGACGCACCGGCCATATCAAAGACCAGTCTGTCGCAACTCATCAGCGAGTAGGCAACCAAGGTCTTCTCCCCCGCCCCCACAATGGCCGTCTCGTCCGCTGTCCGAACCAGGAAATCGTGGGGCTCCTGGTGCTTCCACACCTCATCCCAATACTGCTCCATGCCCCCCATGAGCCACGGCTCGTTTTCCAGCGCGGTTTGAAGCTTTTCTGCAACCGGCTCAATCAAGGTGCGCAGCTCCTCCATGCTACTCCGGAATTCCCGCAGCGTCTTATAAAGTGTCAGCCGGAAATCCGCAGGCAACTCCAGGGCGTACACCTGGTCAAACACATCGCCAGGGGGACCCGCAGCCAGAGGAAAACTCCAGGCCGGATATGCCGCACCGCCGGATCCATGCGCCGCGTTTCTGAAGGGACTCCCAGATCTGGCAGATTTCCTCAATGTTTCCCCGAAGATCCTGCACCTTCATGGTGCAAAAAGGAGCAGGTGAGCATCAGCGCCAGGCACGTGTCGTCCAGATAGCAATCCGTTGCAACTTTTTCAAAATACTTCCGCAGCACGGGATCATTGGGGTCCAGCCCTCCGCACACCTCCTGAGTCAATTTCTGCAGACGTTCCATGCGGCGTTGCATCTCTGCATCCATTCCACCGCGCAGCAACCGCAACCGGCTGGCAATGTTCAAAAAATGAAATGTTGTTAACATATTTATACAGCATCTCCACTGTTTCCATCAGAATAAACGGTCCCCGAATAATCTCATAGCTCATACCGCAACCTCCCCTTGTGTCGCTTCCAACAATATCTTCATCTTAATTGTTTGGCTTAAAAAATCAAGCTGAATCTCAGCCCGCCCGTCCTGCTCTCGGGAGCACGTTCGAAGGCTATGGGGTTCCATTACTTGCGGTGGCAAGTGATGAAACCCCAGGGCGCTTCCGCGCCAGCGCACGTCAGACGGGCCTGTCGCAAAAAACGAACACGTTTGCAACAGGCCCCGCCATACATAAGTCAGAAATTCCGCTCCCCAGTGGATGCGGATCACCGTTCCTGGTACCGCATCAGCACGGTAGCCAATTCCGCTCTGGTGGCGGAACCGGTGGGGTTCAACATGATGACCGTGCCATTGGCGCTGCCCGTCAGGATGCCCTGGGCGACGGCCCAACTCATGGCCTCGTAAGCCCAATCGGAAACCTTGCTGCTGTCTGGGAAACTGTCGAGGGGCGCCCGGTCTATGGTATCTGCCATCTGATAGCCGGCATAGCGGTACAGCAACACCGCCATCTGTTCCCGGGTCAAGGTGTCATGAGGTCCAAAGGTACCGTCTCCGTATCCCACCACAATGCCCTTTGTATGGGCCCAAGTAATGGCATCGGAGTACCACCTTCCGGCAGGCACGTCCCGGAAGGCACTGCCAGAACCCACTGCAGGACTTCCCTCCATCCGGTAGAGGATGGTAGCCATCATGGCCCGGGTGGTTGCCTGCTGGGGGCAGAAGGTGGTGGATGAGGTCCCCCGCATCAGGCCATAGGCCACCATATAGTCCACGGCACTGTGATACCAGGCCGTTCCGGACACGTCGGTGAAGGTCTGGCTGGGGCAGCCCCTGCCGCCGTGGCAGTCGCGGTCCAGAACCAGGCGGTCAATGGCCTCTGCCTGTTCCGCGCCGCAAATGGTGCAGGTATAAACCCGCTCTCCATCGGCCTGGTAAGTGGGGGCTTTGGTGACAACGCCGCCGTCCCAGCTGTGGCTGCCAACCTGGATTTGCTCCCTGGTCTCCGGCATCGTGTCGTTCATCTCCCGGGATGTGAGGGTCATGCCGTACTCGCAGGTGTAAGCGTCCCGCGGCCGGAAGCGCACCGTGGCAAGAACCTCATCCTGCGCCACGCCGTTCCCGTCTGCAAAGCCAAAGACCAGCTTACCAGCGGTTCGGTTGACGCTCGTCAGCTCCAACGTTGCGTTGAGGCCATCATAGGAGAGCTGCTCCGGATCATAGGCCAGTTCATACAGGCCATTGGTGAGGGCTTCGTCTGCTGTGATCTCCACCTCCAGACTTGCCTCTGTCTGCTGTCCGTCCCGGATGCCGGAGAGCTCCGCCTGGGCGGCATGCAGACTGTCCTGCATGTTCTCCGGCGTGAGGACAGCGTCTTCCACCTGGAAGGTTTCCACAGGCTCCAACCGGGCATTTCCGGCGCCGCTGCCATTGGGTACCACAGAATACACTGCAGCAGGCCATACGCCTTCGCCTACATCTCCCACCAGTTCGGCGGAAAAGGCCCCATCCGCGTAGGGCATTCTGTAAAAGCTCATTGGTCACTCCGTTAAAATAGGACAGATACAGCACGGGCGTGTCATTCTCTGTTGTCACGGTCATGGAGCAGTACATGTGATTCTCTCCATCCCCAGGGAAATCCAAGTTGGGAAGCGCCGGCTCAAAGTAGCCCAGGCCGGCACTGTAGCCTTCTCCGCTTGCATATACGTCAATTTCCCATGGGACACCGGCATTGTCCATAGCAAGGAACAGCTCCGCCTGGTGGGTCACGCCATTCTGGTCCTCGTAGTCTGTTTCGCCCAGAGAGGTCACAGCCACAAAGCGATCCGCTCCCGTGTACTTCTTCAAATAAGAGGACATGTCAAAGGCCCGCTGGCTGATTGCCATGGGATCTTGAGGCGTCAGGAACAGGTAGGAGACTACCGCCGCAATCTTGGGGCTGGAAGCTGTGGAGAAGATCTGGCTATACTCCATATCCCACAGCGGAACGCCTGTGGGGTTCTCCGCCGTGGCCAAGGTTTTGCCAGTATCCAGGGAGACCCGATGCATGGCCCAGGCGTTTGCCTCGCCGTCCACCAGATAGAACTCCCGGTTGGCGCTGTCATAGGCCAGGGAGGTCAGGCTGGTATCCAGGGCCAGGCCTGGGGTCCAGGTATCCTCACACGCCAGATTCCAGGAATACAGCATGGGGTTGCCCTTCTTTGTCCTGCAATGCGCCGTACACTGTGCTGTTCACCGTGGATACTGTCACCTCGCAGGTGGCAGAGACCTCCGGAGACAGGGTGGAGGTGGCGGTGATCACGCACTGGCCCTTTTCAACGGCCGTGACAACGCCCTTGGAATTCACCACAGCAACCCCACTGTCCGAGGTAGTCCATTGGAGAACATCGGTAACCCATGGCTCCACTGTAGCCTGGATGGTACGGCTGTTACCCTTGGTGAGCTCCAGCTCCGTGGGATTCAGGGTAATGGATTCCGTCTTCTCCCCGCCGGGCTGGCCAATGGTAACCCGATAGGTTGCCAGATTCATGGCATAGTCATAGGCTTGGATCAGAATCCGGGGCTCCGCCAGGGTGCCCAGGTTGAACGTGGCAGTCTGCGTCTGGGCCTCCACAGTCTGATTGGGGGCGTAACGGTCCAGCAGCGTACCGGCGGCATCGTAGACCGCAATGGCCGCAAGATACCGGTTATCCCGTGCCTCCACGGTCAGCTGGCCGTCTGAATAGGCCGCCTGGAGGATCTCCGGGTCAGTATTGTCAATGGTGACCTGGGTGGTGAAGTAGGCTCCGTCCTCCAGAGCTTCCCAGTCAGTAGCGCCGTCTACCCCTACGTAGTACTCCGGCGCCAGGACCAGGGATACGTTGACGGTGGTCCCCTCCGGGAGCTTGGTATGGTTCTTTCCTGTTCCTGCCCAGTCCAGGTTGAGGCGATTGCCGGTGTTCTGCCAGGCGCCGGCGTTGGTGTGGTAATAGGCGCCGTATATCTCACCCAGGTCCTGGGCTTCATAAACCTCTCCCGTGGCAGCGTCCGCCACAACCACCCTGGCATCGGCGGCATTCCGAATGGCCGTGAAGCAAATCCTACTCAGCCGGTCGCCGCTCTGGTTATTCAGCGCATTGCGCTGGGGCAAATAGCTTGCATCCGTGAGCACCGGGTTTCCGCCGAAGGGATGGGTTTCAGTGTCCCCTGCATATCGGACGGTGATCATATTCCCCTCGGTGCCGTTGAGACTCCCCAGGTAGGGATTCCGGCTCTCCAGGCCGAAGCGGAAATCCTGGTAGGTGCCCACATCGTACATGGAAGGCTCGGTCCAGCTGCCGTAGTAGCCCAGAATGGGAATCGAATGGGTGACGCCCTGAACGCCCTCTTCTGTGGTCACGGCTTTGGCAAAGGCATAGCCCTGGATGTAAGCGCCTGCCGGATAGTTCCGGTCCAGATAAATCTTCTGTTCCGGCTCCAGAGAGAGCTTGACATGAATCTGGCTGGAGGCGCCAGGCTGGAGCGTAACGGTGTTGCTCTGCTCCTCCGTCTCCGCAGACTGGGGCGCAATTTCACCGCTGTCAAGCCCCTTCAAGAACAGGTAAACATCATATGTCGTCACCAGGCCGTCGCCGTTCCGGTCTGCCTGACCCTCGTTAAAAATGGTTCCTCTGGCCCCGGTGACATAGTCCAGCAAGGCCTGGCCGTCTGACCTGTCCCACCAGGCCGTTTCCGTCGAAGTCCGGTTGCCCCTGGCCAGGATGGAGCGGCTTGCCGTCTACCGTCCACAGGGCACTGGTCAGAAGTGGAGTCGTAATCGTATCCATATAAGACGCCTGGTCCTCATGGTATACATCCTGGGTAAACAGATCCACAGACAAGTCATAGGTCTGCTCCTCTTCCGTCAAATTGTACACGGTGAAGGAGAAATCATAGGTTCCGGTCCGCTCCGGATCGTCGCCCAGCTCCGCCTTGATTTTTCCGTCGGCATAGGAGCGGTTGGCGTCCGGGCCCATCAGGATGTAGGACCCTGCGGAAATTGCAGCCCCCACGTTAGCCAGACCTGCGCCCTGCCGGAGCACCGGATAATAGCCGGTCCCCGCGCCCCCGGTGTTGGTCCTGCCCTGGAAGTCCTCCACAATGGGCACAGCCGTTGACATCAGGAGGCTCTGGCTCAGGGTTCGGATGCTGAGGCCGGTCTTCTCCGCCAGTCCCTGGTTCTTGGATGTACTGGGACACCAGCGCCGCCATGCCGCTGACCTGGGGGGGCAGCCATAGAGGTGCCGGACATCACTTCATATTGGTCCTCACCGCCCACGAACCCCTGCGCCGCCTCTGGTTTTGCCATAGACGCAGTAGATGCTGCCGCCGGGGGGCGGTGATCTCCGGCTTTAGCTCCAGAGAACCGGGAACCCCCCAGGAGGAGAAGCTGCTCATGGTATCATAAGCCTGGCCGTACTGGGCAGAGCCAATGTCCTCGTTGACGGTCACGGAGCCTGCATAGTACAGCACCTGGCCCGCATCATCCCTGGACCTGGGTAGATTGAGCCCGAATGGCCTGGGCATCTGCCTGGGTGATGGACACGGCGGGGGCGTTGTATCGGTATCCCGTCAGGTCCATGTTGATGATACCGGTGGTATTATTGTAAATGATGGTGGCAATGGCGCCTGCCTCTACGGCAGCATTGGCCTTCTCGGCAAAGGCGATGCTGCCCCCCCGGGGAGCAAATGGCGATTTTTCCCCTGCAAGGCATCCCCCAGGGCAGCAAAGTCTTTTTGCTGTGCCGTAGCCATCCAAAAAGACATAGGGGAACTCGCCGCTGATAGAGGTCATGGGCTCGTTGGCGTAGCTTTGGGAGGCCGTATCCGAATAAGACACCGCCCGGTCCCCGAAGGTCAGGTAGTGGCCGGTGAAGCCGGAGTTATCCACAGAAGCCACCGTCAAGGCGTTGGTATAGGTGCCGGGAGAACCGGCCGTTGCCATGCTCACGCCATCTGCATACAGTGCGCCGCTGTCTGTTTTCTCCGCCCAGGAACCAGAGTTACCCGCAGAAATGGATACGACAGCGTCACACTCTGTCAGGGAGTCCAAAATCTCTCGATAAATGTCTGCACCGGCATAGCGGCTGTTGCCAGGATTGGCAGAGCCCAGGGACAGGTTGATGGCGTCGCAGCCCAAAACGATAGCGTCTTCTATGGCGGCCAGATAGTCGGAGTCATAGGCGCCTCCTGCCACACCGAAGACCTTCATGACAATGAGCTGCGCATCCGGCGCCACCCCCTGGACGTGGCATTCCTCCAGCGCATGGGCAAAGCTTCCATCCTTCCTGGGAATATAGGCATTGGCAGCAGAAATGCCTGCCACGTGGGAGCCGTGCTCACTGGACGCATCCAGGATATGGGACAGGTTTACATTCCTGTCCACGTAGTTGAAGCCGAAGGGGATCTTTTTCGTTCACATACAGGGAGCTGGCCTCAAAAATTTGCAAGATTCAGCTGATCCAGAACACCTTGAATCTCCTCTTCGTCCAGCAGGTCCAGCTGGGCGGCATAGGTGTCATAGTCCACGCCCGCATTCTCGGCATTGCGCTGGAGGGAGTAGCGGAAAGCGTTGGCCTTGAAGCTCTGATGGGTGACGTCAATGCCGGTGTCAATCACAGCAATGCGCATACCCTCGCCGGTGTACCCGGCAGCGTACGCCGTGGGGCTGCCGATCTGAGAGCGCTGGAGGTAGCCATGTTGGGGTCTGCCACCTCCTGCCTGTCCACCACCGCGGGGGAGTAGCAGGTCTCCAGGATCACATCCTTCACGCCTGGGACAGCCTTTACCGTCTCAATCTGGCCATACTGCAGGCCGGCAGAGATGATGTTGGCGGCCAGGGTCATATTCCAATGGACCTCCAGCTTCTCCCCAGGGCCTGGCTGATCTGGGCGGTGACTGTCTCCTGGTCCGCCCTCAGGGTCTCCCGATAAGCCATAGCTGCATCATTCTGCGTAATCCCTGTGGTAGAAAATCCGGCCTCCAGAGTGGATTTCTTCTCCAGGAGAATGGAAACCCGCACCATATCCGTATCCCCATAGGGAGCTTCCTCCCCCCGGTTCCGCCACAATGGGCTGTTCCAACCGGGCATCCAAAGCATCGTTGTCAATCTTGGTTACGGTCATGCCTGCTTCCTGTACAGCCAGGGCAGGATTTGTGCTGCCCAGGACCAGCAGCAGCGTCAGGGGCCAGGGCCAACGCCCTGATAAGCGTCTGTCTTATATGCATCGTTTGCTTTCCTCCTCCGGAACTTGTCGAGGGTGAGGCAGGCCTGGTCAAGCCGCCTCCATTCCTTGAAAAAAAATCTGCCCGATACCAGGAGCCGGACCTGCGCTACCTCCCGGGGCATAGGCGTACAGCTCAAGACGCACTGCCTTGGAATGCTCTGAGCGAATAGCCCTGGCTTCCCCGGGGAAGCCAGGGAAGCGCCTACTGCTCCAGGAACCGCATCAGGAACGCTGCCAGCTCCGCCCGGGTCGCCGCCTTCTGAGGCGCCAGGTTGAGGCTGTCACCATTGGCGATACCAGTCATCAGCCCCTCGGCTACCGCCCACTGCATCGCCTCCTCGGCCCAGGAGGAAACCCCTGCCGGCGTCGGCAAAGCCCTTCAGCTCCGCCCGGGCAGTCGTATCGGCCATTTTGTAACCTGCATAGCGGTAGAGGATGACGATGATCTGCTCC
>VOFJ01003161.1_pt1 | contig 21095 bp, 32 predicted proteins | sample 5384081 | NCBI WGS metagenome assembly VOFJ01 (sample SAMN12384729, study PRJNA508395) | human gut metagenome | isolation source: healthy gut I | host: Homo sapiens | reverse complement strand
TCATCATATTGGGTGTGGTATCTTTAACTATGGGAAACTCCGGTTTCCCACTTGGATACCGTCTTGTCACTGATGCCAATCTGTTCTGCCAGTTCTTTCTGCGTCAAACCTTTTCCTTTCTCAATACTGCGATAAATGTTCCGATCCTCGTCTGATCCATATACTTCCTCCATTTTCCGAACAGGTCGCTGTCCACCGTTCCGAGGGACCTGTCATGCTTTTTGTAAAGACTGCAGCTTTATAGCTACACCTTAGTTCACCGACCCGTAAAGTGCAATCCCTTCACCGTAGAATACGCTCTATAAAGCAAAGAAAGCCGCGTAGATTATCTCCCTGCGCGGCTTTTTCTCCTACTCCATATATTCCTGCACCAGCGTCTTATACTGCTGCACCTTATTGGCAATCCCGCCCTGATTGTAGCGGTCGACTTCCGCCGTCACCGTAATCTGCATCTTGCGGTCTTTTCCAAGCATCTTATTGCCGGAAAGATCCTGTGTGATCTCCGGCATAATCAGCGTAATCTGATATTCAATGCTTCGCAGAATCTGATTCTCATCGATCACATAGGTCGCCGTCATATCCTCGTAATGTGCCTGCTTGTGCTGCTGGACGGATAGCGCCGCCGTCTTCACGGCGTTCTCGTCTGCCCCGCTTTTTTCATAAAAAGCATAGGACTTCTCCACCTGTGCCACCTGATTCTCCCATGCCTCCTCTAAATATTCCTGCGTAAAAAGAGCAGGTAATCTCCACAGCCCCGTCCTCTGTGACACGCTCCAGGTCTTCCACATCTGTCCCGTCGTAACCCAGATCTGTCACCATTTCATAATCAGGAATGACGGTGTTCTCCCGCTGCTGTGGCAGTATCTGCTCCCACTCACCACTCCAGTCAATGTAATGATACAGATTCCTCCCGTCACAGAACTGCTTTAAATAGAGTCTTGTCCCGTCCTCATCCGTCGTGTAGTGTTCGCTTATCCAGTCACCTGTCAGCATATCCGCCCAGGCATGCATCGTCTCTCCTCCGGCGCTTCCGTTCTGCTTCCAGCGATATTCATAGGAAAGCTGCAGATTGTCCACTTTTCCCAAATTCCACATGGCAACCTGAATCTCTCCGAGTTCTCCTCTTCCCGTACTGTTCTGACGCAGTGCGCCAAATATCAGCACACCGGCAAATACAACGACTGTCAGTATCCGCAGCTTTTTTTTTCCATAGCACTATCCTCTATGCCAGCAATCCCAATGTTTCAAATGCCCGATAAATTCCATCGTCGTCGATGGACGATGTAACCATGTCCGCCCGTTCCTTGACTTCTTCTCGCGCGTTGCCCATCGCAATACCGATTCCTCCGTCTTCCATCATCTGAAGATCATTCGGACCGTCTCCCACGGCAATGGAATCCTCTCTCGCAATGCCGGCCGCCTTCAGATATCGCTCCATGCCGGTTGCCTTATTGATTCCGTTGATGCCGATCTCGCCCGCATATTCTCCCCATACCTTCCAGGCTGATCGCCACCGTGTCAAAGTAAGGCTCCAGATCTGCATGTACCTTCGCCACCGGAAACGGCGCATTATAATATAGAAGCTTTTCATTTCTCGGATTCTTCCAAGGCTCTTCTGTCAGATGCATATTTCCGGTCAGACGCACAAGGCGCTCCTCGCTCATCCCCATCTTTCGGTAGATCTCTAAGATTCCTTCACTGCTGCGGCGGTTCAACACCACACCGTCGTCCGCCTGATAGCAAAACAGGAATCCGTTGCCCTCCAGATAATCGTAAACGCTCTTCCTGTGCTCTTCATCAATATATGCGTGATAAATTTCCTTCCCATCGGCGATCACAAACACGCCTGCCGCGCCGACAATCCCGAAAACCCAAGTTCCAGCAGCTCATCATAAATCTGGAAACGGCTTCTTCCCGTACAGACGACCATCTTGTGACCGTTCGCCTTCGCCCTGCGGACCGCCTCTTTGGTAGATTCCGGTATCTCTCCCCGGTCATTGACCATCGTGCCGTCCACATCCAGAAACACCACTTTTTATGGTTATTTATCATTTCTGCGCTCATATTTTCCCCTGTCCTCTTCACGATTGCTTTTATGTACATGATATGTTGTTTTGGGGATGGAATCAAGCTATTTTAAACGTTATATGGAAAAAAAAGTATCTTTATTTTTTTCGACTCCCACCTTACCTGTCCTTCCTATAGCTGCCGGATCGGCTGCTGTTCTTGCACCCGATCGTATATTTATCAATGATCGTGGCATCATAGAAACTCTGCTGTGCTTCCTGTATCAATTTATCTGCTATAATTATTTTTTCTATATTTCAGCGGTGATACCGCATATGCCTTCTGGAAACTTCTGATAAAATAGCTTACATTCTGATACCCGCTCTGCATGGCTATCCGTAACCGGGATATCGGTGTCCTGTAACAGCTGCTTTGCATGCTCCAACCGCAGGTATGTTACATATTGTGACAGTGTAATATGAAAATGTTCCTTAAAATACCTCGATATATATTTTTCCGAGAGATGAAACTGTTCCCCAAATTCCCTTTAATGATATCTTTTCCATAAAATTCTGCTGTATATATGAAATCATTTTTTTTCTACTGTATTTCTGCCACTTGTATCATTTTCTATTACAAATCCTTTCTTCCACATTTCAAGAATAAATTGTAAAAGAATTATTTTTGTCTTTATCTGAGTCAGTTATTATGGACTCAGTTTTTTCCTTTTTTTGCCACATATATTTCAACCAACTGCTCACATAGTTCTTTGGCTGTATCTTTTACTTGTGGTCTTATCATCAAGTGACCACTATTTAATGGCTCCAGTAATTTATCATCCAACATGTCATCTATGCGAAAAGATATGTACTTTAACGGAAATAGGAAGGTATAAAATAATCCACATCTTCGGCCTGTGAACCCATGAAATGCAGATTGCCCGGCGACACTACAAAAGCATCCCCGGGGGTGGTCCAATATAATTTTCTCCTGATATACTTACAGTCAAAAACCCACTTTTTACATATATAATTTCCAGTTCATCATGCCAATGTACCGGTATCTGAAATGATCGTCCTTCATTTTTTATATGATATGTGCTAAATGGATCATCCTTTGTACCATGCGGTTTGTTTTCCTTCAATTCAAAGTACATAATCTCTCCTACACTTCTATAAGACTCTTACTTTTCCATTTTCCGCTTTTCCATCTAAGTACCATTCCCACAGCTCTCGCACACTCATCCCTGCCATGGCAATATATGCTCCTACAGCCTGAAGTCCCATATGTATTCCAAGAAAATACGTTCCGCCAACTGCAAACAGGTACATAAATATCGCACCCAAATAACCGGGAAAAATTGCATCTCCACTGGTTTTTAACGCCTGCCCATATACAAGATTTGTCACCCTTCCAAATTCAAGAAATATATCTACTATCAACAGCTTTACCACAAGATTTATCATTTGTGTGTCATCCGTAAATATATGAACGATAAAATGTCCGGCAAATGCAAAGGTCACGGAAAAGCATGTCGCTGTGATGATACCATATATCACAGCTTTTCGTGTCCCCCCTGTCACATTCTTCAAACTCTTTTTGCTCCAATTCTACAACCGTTCATAATTGCATTTGCCTGAGCAAGGGCAGCTCCCACCCAATATGAGAAATTTGCAATCTGTACCAGCATATGAGCGCGCTGTAACATTCATTCCGTCCGCATCCATCTGATTCATAAATCGTACTATCAGTGTCATTGCCACATTATAAAGCGCTGTTTCAAGCGCAGAAGGAAAACCAATCTTAACAATCTGCGCAAATATCTTTCTTGATGCAATTCGCTCAGGACTCTGTTTTGCTTTTATAAATACAGCCCCCATGCCGGCTACAATAATAAGATTTACAACTCTCGAAATAACCGTGGCAACAGCAACTCCCATCACACCCCAGTTGAATACAAATAAGAATACTGAATTAAGTATTATATTAATGAGATTTCCAACAACCGTTCCTATCAGTGAGTGCTTTGTATATCCAAACACTCTCAGATAACTGGAATAAATAGGAATCAGTGCATTTAAAAAACATGCGCCTCCAACAATTCTAAGATATGTTTCCGCCGGTTCAAGCAAAGCCGGAGCTATACTTACTATTCGAAGTATTCCACCAGAAAAAACAGCAAGAACGACAGACATTACGATACCTATCAATGCGTTGAATATAAGTCCAAGCTGCCTGGCCTGATATGCAATCTCCAGGTCTTCCCGCTCCGATATTTTGTGACATAACCGCTACCATACCTGATGATATTACGCCGAACATGATGATAAAAACGCTTATATATGTATTTGCTGTTCCCAACTGCTCCTACAGCCTGGTCACTTACAGATGATAGCATAAGTGTATCAACCATGCCTGAAAGCATATAAAATAAAGTCTCTACACATATCGGCACAAATAGCTGTGTCAATGTTTTTCTTTCAGCTGCCATATTTTTCTCCTCAGATGCTCCTTATACGCTAACGTAATCTATATTATCAATAATACGATATATTTGCATATATTTCTTGTATAATATCATACAAAAATTGCACTATTTCTACTATACAGTCTGTGAGAAATCTACGGACCGTCTGACACCGCCCTCAAACTTATAATCATAGGCTGCATCCGTCATGTATACACAAGTCAGAAACGCCGTATCCTCATCATGTGGAATGTCGTATGGAATGACCTTCGCAGGCAGGTATTCCACACCGCCAACGAGCTCTCCCTTCCCGTTTTTATGAATAAAACCATAGATATCCAAATCATACTGTTTCAGAAATTCTATTTTCTTTTTATAGTTTTCAGACGTTTTGTCTCCACAGCAATCACAGGCGATATCGAACTTGTCTAAGGAAAGCTGTTCTACCGTCCCTTTGATGAAGGTTCGGGATATCGTTGGCAAAAAAAGGCTTCTCCTCAGGATATATTCCGTTTGCTGCCTGCTCCAGAAAAGACTTCCTGAGCGGACTATAGTATCTTTTTTTTTTCCAGAACAATCAGTGTGGGAAAAAAACATCTTCATTTCTCCCGCCAATAAATGATTGTTGGAAATAAATGTCATATAGATTGATATCTATTTTATCCCGATATTCATTTAACAGCCGGATCATGTTGTCATTCAACAGACATTGATATGAAAAATAGTAAAAATCAAGTACCATACACCCCTCCATCATCTCTGGTTATAGAAATTTTCCCACGTCATCACATACTCCTTTTCACCGGTAGCTTCATCCAACCCTTCACACCGGATCGCAAAGCCTTCCCGCTGATAAAAATGGATCGCCCGTATGTTCTTTTGATACACATTTAAGCTTAGCTTTGCTTTTCTGTTTTTCACAAAATCCAGTAAAAGTTTTCCGATTCCCTGCGACCGCATCTCATCAGAAACGAAAATACCCTCAATATATTCATCATTTAATCCGATGAATCCCTGTATCTGCCGGGCATCCTCATATACGTAAACCTCTTCCTGTCCCAACAGTTCCTTTACCAGTTCAAAGTTATCCCTCCAGTATTGAGCCGGAATAAAACAATGGGCGTTTAAATTACCCCCTCTAACCATATCTCGGCAACCCTGCCTGTGTATTCACTCTGTAATCTGCTGATCATAATAAATCCCCTAAATAAACGGTCTACTTTTTTTCTTATAGCCGCAGTCACAATAAGGTCCGCCGGAGGCAAGCGTGTATTCCCTGACAAAATCCGTCACACCGCCTGCTTCGCTCATTGTATAATCCAGACGGCACATCGCAGGTATCAGACTGGTAAGCCCCGACTCTCCCATAAGTCTGCAGATTCCGCAGCTTGTAAATCTTGCCTCGTATCCGCTTCCGTCTTCATACTCATAAAAGTCCATATTCCACGAATACGGATTTCTGTCGCCCGCTTTAAGTTTTGCCGTATCCTTCATTGCCTTGATATCTGACTCCGAATATTTTTTCTTCCCGCTCATCCTGCAAAACCGCTGCATCATCCCCGTCATCATGGACTTTTTATAATACTTCGTCGCGTCCGAAAGCTCCGGCTGTGTTGGCATATTCAGGAAAAATGCAGACAGCATGGCACAATTCACGATATTCATCTTGAATCTGTCCGCCTTCTCAAATTCCGGAAGTCTCTATGAGCTCTCTGTACTTTTTCTTTGCTAAAGCAGTAATTTTCCTGCTTTCCTCTTCATCATACTTCAAAACCTCTGTGAGATTTCTTTGAAAAGATTTGTGAAAAAATCATCCACATGCCCATCGGCATACCTGCATATTTCATATAAACTCAACCTCCTGTTAAAATTTCCGCTTTCCACGCTATTCCCCTAAAAGCCCTGCCCGCTCCAGATACCACGCCTGAAAACCGTCGAACGTCAATCGTTTGTCCAGATTTTCATTCGGTCTGGAAGCGGATTCGATAATCTCCCGGCAGTTCTTCGTTCTGCGCAGCATGTCATAGGTTGGTCCCAGCGGATCTCCGTATTTCGCCGCTGTTGCGGCATAAATATAATCAGCTGACATTCTTTTTCACATTCATCCATCTTCTGCTATCCTTCCGCTGCCGTATGTTGTGCCTGTTTTTCCATACACTGCTGCTCTCACCTTTATCTTAGCATAAAAAACAAGCGGTAACACACGAATCTTTCATCCCGTGATACCGCCTATTGTTTCTACATTGACTTCATGCTGCCGATCATCTGTCAGATCTTGCAACCGAACAAATCCATTCCTTTACACCATCTGCACCAGCCATACATTACTCCGCACCATGCGGTATCCGATCACCACCTTAATCAGCTCGGTCGCCTGCACCAGAAAGTACACGCCCACAATGCCAAGTCCTGTAAAATGTGCCAGTAAAAACGCGGCCGGCACGACAACGATCCACGTGAAAACAGAGTCAAACAGGAACGTAACCATCGTTTTTCCGCCCGATCGCAGCGTAAAGTACGACGCATGGCTGAACGAACAGAACGGCATGATCATCGCCGATACGGCGATGAAGCTTGTCGCAAGCGCCTTGATCTCCTCCGTTGTATTGTAGATCTGCGGGAAAAATCCTCCGACCACCAGCATAAGACCTGCCACGATCACGCAGCAGAACACACTGAACACGATCATCTTGTTGTCTGCGTCCTTTGCTTCTTCCAGCTCGCCGGCGCCCAGATACTGTCCGACCACGATACTGATGCAGGAACCAAGCTGCAGATAGATGATGTTGAACAGGTTTGTGATTGTCGTCGCTATATTCAGTCCCGCCACTACCTCCAGTCCACGGACGGAATAGCACTGTGTGACCGCCGTCATACCCGCCGCCCACAGAACCTCGTTGAGCATCAGCGGAAATCCCTTCACGATAATCGCCTTCAATTCCTCTCCCGGAATGCCAAATCCGGTATAGGCGCCCTTTAAATACAGGTTCTGTCCGGTATGGCTGTGCGCCCAGACAATAATGATGAACGCCTCAATGTAGCGTGCAATCACCGTCGCAAGCGCGGCGCCGGCAACACCAAGCTCCGGGAACGGTCCGATTCCGAAGATCAGAAGATAATCTAACAGCGCATTGCTTCCCACAGCGACAAAGCTCGCAACCATCGGCACCATCGTCTGTCCCGTCTCCTTGATATTCGTCGCATACGCCTGGTTGACCGCAAACGGAACCAGTCCCACTACCATGATCCCAAGATACTGCAGTCCATACCCAAGCGCCACATCCGTCGCCCCGTCTCCGGCGGTATCCGTCAGATAAAGCGAGATCAGATTGTCCCCGCATGTTAGAAACAGCAGAATGGTAAGCCCCGTCACAAGCAACGCCGCATATAGCTTAAAGCGGAAGGAATACATATGTCCCTTTGTGATTCCTCTTGCCGTAATACTGCGCCCCGAAAATACTGGCTGCCGAAACCGCGCCGAAAATCGCCAGATTGTATACAAAAATGAGCTGGTTCACGATGGCAACCCCGGACATCTGCTCCGTGCCGAGCTGTCCCACCATGATGTTATCCAGAAAGCTGACAAGATTCGTGATCGCATTCTGTACAATCATGGGCAGCGCCAGATATAAATATCTTTTATAAAATGCCCGGTCTCCGATATATTTTTCCTTAAATTCTGCTAACTTCATAAGTTCTTTTCCTTCTATAAGATCTCTTGTGTGTTTATCTGATCATCTTAACATCTTCCCGCAAAAAAAGCACTGTTTTTTTGAAAAACAGTGCCATTTCCCGCCTGCCGCCCATTGCTGCCGCTCAGAACAGATCCAGCATATTGTCCAGATAGATTTTTTCCCTGACGTGCAGCTGATACCCGGGTTTCGTCATATAGTAGAGCAGGAACTCCAGAATCAGCGCACTGCCAAGTCCCCGCCCCTCGATCTTGAACTGGGAAAATCCCATGGGCAGGTAGATATTTTTTATGGCGTCCGTACCGATAAATCCCGGATTGGCCATCGCTTTGGAAAACAGATAGCCGCCCTCTGCATCCGGAGCCGCGCAGTGATGCTCCGCGCCGCTTTCTCCGAGATTTTTGCGGCTGACGGCTTCGTAACAGCGCTTCCTGTCCCCGCAGCCAAACCAGCAGCATTCATTGCAAAGAAATTCCACTTTGTCCCTCTGCCATCCGGTCAGCGTATCCCATTGCGCAAACGCCTTATTCAGGCGGAAATCCGGCACCACATAGCGGAAATCCTCCCGGTCGATCTCCCCGCGAAGATCCTCAAAATCCGTCAGAACCTTGGTGGTCGAGGAGACAAAGTAGAACCCCGGATACTGCTGCTTCAAATACGCTAACAACAGATCCGAGTGAACGATCACACCGTTTCTTTGATCCCCACCTTCCTCAAACAGGGCACACAGGTCATTACATTTCCGGTCCGAGAGATGCTCCTCCCGCAGCAGAGAGTTGCTGAACGTCAGCCGGGCAGAAATTCCGTACTCCCGCAGCAACGCCAGAATCTCCGCGGAGTCGTGATCTCCGAACCCGACGCGGCCTCCGCCCCAGAGGCAATCCGCCGGTGCGCCGTAAATCGAGCCGATGGCGCACCAGTCGTAAAAATATTCCCTGTGATGATAGAACAGCGGCAGGAACATGCGGTACAGCCCATAAAATTCAAACAGCCCCGGAAGGTGATAGTATGCGGTATCTTTTTTTAATGAAGCCATATCTGCCTCGTCACCTCGCTGATTCCCGGTCTAGGCAACCGTGATCAGTTCGTACTCGCGGGTTCCGAAACCTAAGGCTGCTGCTGCCTCGATGGTGTGTACGCCATGTCTGGATTCGATTCGCTCGAGCAGATGATCTCTGCCCGGATCGTCACTCGCATAGACCAGATCAAGGCATGCCTGATCAATTGCAATCGGATCTGTCGAAATCAGGATACCCATATCCTCCATGCACGGATCCTCCGCCACTGCACAGCAGTCACAGTCAACCGACATATTTTTCATGACATTGATGTAAACTGCATTCCCCTTTAAAGTAATCGACAACGGAAGATGCCGCATCCGCCATAGACTCCAGGAAAGAGTCGTGGTCTGCCGTCCAGATATCTTCCGGCTTTCCTGCACCCATGAATATATGCCTTGCCGGCGGAAGATGCAATGCCGATCGAAAGCTGTTTGAGCGCTCCGCCGTATCCTCCCATCGGATGTCCCTTGAAATGGGAAAGAACCAGAAGCGAATCATAATCCGCAAGGTCTTTTCCTACAAAGTTCTTCTGAATGACTTTGCCGTTCGGGATCGCAATCTCCAGATCCGGTCCCTCCGCATCCAGAAGATCGACTTTAAAGTACCGGCTCCATCCATGTGCCTCCAGCGTCTTTTTGTGCTTGGCGGTTGTATTACGCTCGCCTTCGTATGCAGTGTTGCATTCCACAACGGTACCGCCAACGTAATCAATGACCGGCTTCCAGAATTCCGGTTTTAAAAATTCTGGTTCCCCGCCTCACCGGAGTGAAGCTTGATCGCCACTTTGCCGTCCAGCTTCTTCCCGAGAAGCTGATACATCTCTAATACCTTCTCCGGGCTGATTTCTTTTTGAAAAGTATACGTTTGCTTTTTTCACTCATATACAGAATCCAACCTTTCTCCTGACTCGATTTCAACATCGCTGTTTGGAACGTATTTCTATCCGTTACTTCTATTTTAAAGAGTCATGGCGCAAATTTCAAGGTGGCAGACGGGATTCTGCTGCATTCTGGAGCTTTTTTATGTAATAGGAACGAAGTTTCCTAATTACATAAAAAAAGCCCCGCGTGCGGAACTCTTTGCACCGGGACTTCTCTTATACATGATACTTTATCTGCTTTATGACATACTGTTGACGGTCTTATACTTATAGAGCATCTCCGCATGATTCTGCTCCTCCACCTGAATGTCTGCGAGTAGTTTGCGGACGCCCGGGTCTGCAAACACAAACACGTCGGTATTATACTCGGAAGACACCAGCTTCTCGGTACCGATACAGTCAGTCGCAAGGAAGCAGTCGTTTTTCTTGTCCTCGGACTCCGCGAGAGAGTAGGTGGCGGTCGGGTTATAATTCTTTCCGTCGCTGTCGTTGCAGTTGCAGTTCGGTACGGTACCGTTTAACACCTGTCCCAGCGAATCAAAATGCTGCTGCTCGGCTTCTTGTGAAGATCGGTGAACAAATTCACAAGAACCGGATCCTTTGCCTCCTTTGCTGTATCTGGAATACTTCTCCACGCAGGTTTTCTCCTGGGTCTGAAGATCCTTGATCGCCGCTGTCTCTTTTTCACTTAATACCATCGTTGTTACCTCTTTTCTTATTTTTTTCTATGCTGGTATTATTGGGAAAAAGTTCCGCAATTATACACAATATTTATTTTCCGGTTGACAAATGCGCGCGGACGCGTCTATAATGGCGTTAATCGGAGCAGAACACAGGCTTTGACGGGAAGAAGTAAGAATAAGCGGAACGAACAGAAAGCAACCGGCTGATGAGAGGTGCACGGAAAGCTTATTACGAATACATCCCCGAGCTTCACACCCAATTTGCATGACCGTTCTTTTTGCGGCGATGCGATAGTAGGCTGTGACGTAGCGGCGCACGTTACAAGCGCCTGAGTGTTGTCGGACACTCGCAGAGGCAGACCATGTGAATGGTCTGTGAACAAAGGTGGTAACACGAGTTTATACCCTCGTCCTTTTGAAGGACGGGGGTTTTTTTGTGCGGCAGCAAAGATCCGGCTCCGTCCGGCTGTTGTACCGCCGCCAGAAAAAGACAACCACAAATACAACCACAAAGAAAGGAACTGACATCATGACATTATACGATGAATTAGTTGCCCGCGGCTTAATCGCGCAGGTAACAGACGAAGAAGAGATCAAAGAACTGATCAACAACGGAAAAGCAACCTTCTACATTGGGTTTGACCCGACTGCAGACAGTCTGCATGTCGGACATTTCATGGCGCTCTGCTTAATGAAGCGCCTCCAGCAGGCAGGCAACAAGCCGATCGCCTTAATCGGCGGCGGTACTGCCATGATCGGTGATCCGTCCGGCCGTACCGACATGCGCCAGATGATGACACCGGAGACCATCCAGCACAACTGCGACTGCTTCAAGAAGCAGATGAGCCGCTTTATTGATTTTTCCGACGGCAAAGCGCTCATGGTCAACAACGCAGACTGGCTGATGGACTTAAATTACATTGATGTTCTGCGCGAGGTCGGCGCTCATTTCTCCGTAAACCGCATGCTGACCGCTGAGTGCTACAAGCAGCGTATGGAGAAAGGCTTAAGCTTCCTGGAGTTCAACTACATGATCATGCAGAGCTACGATTTCTACACCTTATACCAGAAATACGGCTGCAACATGGAGTTCGGCGGCGACGACCAGTGGAGCAACATGCTCGGCGGTACAGAGCTGATCCGCCGTAAGCTCGGAAAAGACGCTTACGCCATGACGATCAACCTGCTTCTTAATTCCGAGGGCAAGAAGATGGGCAAGACACAGTCCGGCGCCGTATGGCTTGATCCGGAGAAGACTTCCCCGTTTGATTTCTTCCAGTACTGGAGAAACGTGTCTGACTCCGACGTCTTAAAAAAAGTGCATCCGTATGCTGACCTTCCTCCCCCCTCGAGGAAATCGACGCGATGGAGAGCTGGGAAGGCGCGCAGTTAAACCAGGCAAAAAGAGATCTTAGCTTTCGAGCTGACCAAGCTGGTACACGGCGAGGAGGAAGCCACCAAGGCACGCGAGGCATCCCATGCACTCTTTGCAGGCGGCGGAGATTCCGCACACATGCCGACCGTAGAGCTTTCGGCTGCTGACTTTGCAGACGGCGATCTCGACATCCTTGCACTTCTCGTGAAGACAGAGCTTGCTCCATCCCGCTCCGATGCAAGACGTGCCGTTGAGCAGGGCGGCGTGAGCGTTGCAGATGCAAAGGTCACCGATATCAAGACCTCCTACAGTGCTGATTCCTTCGGTGCCGACGGTCTTGTCGTAAAACGCGGCAAGAAGAAATTCGTCAAGGTTCTTGTAAAATAAACCGTGCATCAACGCAAAAAGAAATTGCCGCGATAAGCATAGACCGCTTTTGGAGGGTGATAAGTAATATTATTAGAAGACCACACCGTGGGATTTCAGATGGAAATGCAGATGAACATTCGGTTCAAAAAATGTGGCATTTCTAACCGCCCGAATGTCTGCATCCGCGATGATCCGTGTCTTTCCAAGTTTGGAGCACTCCGCGGGTCATGTCCGCATCCCGGAAGACAATTTGTAGGACTTTTGTGTGTGTCCCTTTTGGGCACCTCTGAACAAAACATAACCGCGCGAAGCCGATGTCTGAATTGCCATCTGCCATGTTTTTTTAATAGCAGATGGCAACGAGTTTCGGTTCGCGCGGTTTTATATTGTCTGTGAAGAGGTGCCCTTAGGGACACCAGAAAGTCCGCCCATTGTCTCCGGTGTGTCGGACATGCACCCGTCGGATTGTCCAAACGTGGAAGAGACACGGAATCCGATGCAGACATTCAGCCGGAAGAAATGCTCACATTTTTCTCCAACGAATTTTCCATCTGCATTTCCACATGAAATCCCCAAGTGTGTTTCCTGTAATATTACTTATCAAAGCACGATATGCTTATTACGGCAATTCTTTTTTCTAATAGTGCAGCATCTCGATCAAAAAGAACCATGCAAGCCCGTAGTATGTCACTACCGCCACCAGATCATTGACCGTCGTGATGAGCGGTCCGGATGCAACGGCAGGATCAATATGAATTTTGTGGAAAAACATCGGGATCAGCGTTCCCACCAGGCTTGAGATCAGCATGGCAAGGATCAGCGCCGCTCCGATACAGCCGGACACCGCAAAGGCGAACTGCAGGGAGCCGGACTTGAAAAAAAGTAAATGTAACACCCGATCAGGATAATTGACATCATACCAAGGATCAGACCGTTGCTAAGTCCGACGCGTGCTTCCTTAAAGACCAGGTGCACTTTCTGCCCGGCAGTGAGATTTTCATCCATCAACACACGGATCGTCACAGCCAGGGACTGCGTTCCCACATTTCCCGCCATATCGAGAATCAGCGACTGAAAGCACATGACAATTGTCAGTTCTGCGACCACGTGCTCGAACATCCCCACAACGGAGGACACGACCAGTCCCAGTCCGAGCAGCACGATCAGCCACGGCATACGCTTTTTGATACTGTCTTTTAACGGCTCTTCCAAATCTTCCTCCGCAGTCAGACCGGCGAGCATGGCATAATCCTCGCCCATCTCGTCATCGACCACCTCAACAATGTCCTGCGAGGTGATGACTCCGATGATCCGGTTCTCCTCGTCCAGAACTGGAATGGAATCTTCGGAATAATCCTTGATCCATTCGATGCAGTCCACGATCTCCTCCGTGGCATAGACGAACGGGTAGGACACCACGATCAGATCCTCCAGATTCGTGTCCTCCCGCGCGATGATGAGATCATTCAGACTGATCGCACCGCAGAAGATACGGTTCTCATCTACAATGTAAAGTGTGGATATGTTGTCATTGTCTGCCGCCTGCCGGATCAACTCGCGCATAGCCTGCTTTACGGTCACATTAGACGGAATCTCCACATAGTTGGTGGACATCCGGTTTCCAATCTGCTCTTCATCAAAAGAATCGATGAGATCGATCTTATGCCGTACCTCCTCATCGAGCAGCTCCGTCAGCGTCTCGCGTTCTTTTTTTGTCCATCTGGCGCAGCAGATCGGCAATTTCATCTGCGTCCATCTCCGAGACGACTGCTGCCTTTTTCTTCATATCCATCTCTTCCAGATAGGACGGAATCTCCTCCTCATCGATGTAGGAGAGAACCTCCGAGATCTCCTCCGCATTTAAAATGCGGTATAAGCGCTGCCGCTCGGTGGGATTCATGTCTTCGAGCGCCGCCGCAATATCATTCTCATGATAATCCAGAAGTCTGTCATGCATCACCTTCGGGGATGACATTCCGCGGACAATCGCCTCGATCTCTTTTTTGATATTTCATCTGAACTTCCGTCACATCTTCCAGTTTCTTTTTTCTGTCATCTGCTGCTCTTTCATGCAAGCCACCATTTCCTTTCCGATGTTGTCACATTCCGCCGGGGCAAAATGTGCACGCAAATAACGAACGCCACACTATTTATGGCATTCTGATACAGACAGCGCACGGCTGTCTCCTTGTCTTCGGCATGATTTGATTACGTTGTCTGGAAATATTGCCTGTGAATACAGAGCATAAGAAAAAAAGATACCCTCAATAATCGTTCTTCGATCAAAAAATGGCAGGCAGACTGCCGCTCATTTTTCCCTCACAGACAATATGATTACTTCGTCCGCAACTGTCGTCAGTCATGCTGCCACCTCCATTCTTATTTTAATCCGTTGCTATCCTAACACATTTGTATCTGTTTTGCAACGCACTTTTCTGCCAGCCAGGTGCGCACTAGCGGAAGCCAGCTCTGACACTGCTCCTGTACTCCATATCCATCCACATTCATAGACTGCTCCGTACAGGTGGATAACCCGTGTCCGCCTGCCGGATACATGTGAAATTCCACCGGCACATTCACCTTTGCGCATCGCTGCGATAAGCAGCAGGGAATTCTCGACCGGCACACAGTCATCGGTAAACGTGTGCCATAAAAATACCGGCGGCATGTGCTCTGTCACCTGCTTCTCCAGTGAGACTTTTTCCATCATCTCCTCCGTCTTCTGTCCCTTTAACAGAGCTTCAAACGATCCCCTGTGTGCGTATTCGCCGGACGTGATAACCGGATAGCAGAGAATCAGTCCCGCCGGACGCAGAATCTCATTTGTCACTCCGGCTCTCTCAGAAATCCAGGATTCATGCCAGAATACGCCTAAACTTGCCGCGAGATGACCTCCCGCGGAGCATCCTTCTACATAAATCTGATCCTCCTTAACGCCCCATTCCGCAGCGTGTGCATGGATCAGTTTCATCGCCTCCGCCAGCTCTAAAAGCGCTGTCGGGAACACCGCCGGCGCGCAGGAATAACGCAGCACGGCAACATGGTATCCCATTGCGAGAAACTGCACTGCCATCGGCTCCGCCTCCCGGTCTGAGGTCCATTCGTATCCTCCTCCCGGACACAGCAGAATGAGCGGTCGCTCCTTGATCCGAAGTTCCCGGCTTTTTCCTGAATGTAGATACAGAGTCTTGCCCCCGGCAGGGATCCCTCCACCTGTATTGCGATTGTTTCTGTCAGCATCTGTCTATTCTCCCCCGTGTTTTCTTAATATACAATCTGGTTCCGTCCGTTTTCTTTTCCGCGATAGAGCTTCTGATCCGCTGCACGGATGACCGCTTCCATATCCTTCTCTCCGCTATACTCCTCCAGTCCAAATGTCATGGTGACATGAATCCAATCACTCTGATAAGGAATGCCCATGCCGCGAATTCTCTTCAATATATCGTGAAGTACCTCATTCGCCTGATCGCCGTTTTTATTCTGAAATACAAACAGAAATTCCTCTCCGCCCCAGCGGCAGACTTTTCCTTCTTTTCCCATTACCTCCAGAAAGACTTTTGCCAGTTCTTTCAACACCATATCCCCGGCATCATGCCCGTAGGTATCGTTTGTCTTCTTGAAAAAATCAATGTCGCCGATTGCAACGGACACATATCCGATCTCTCCAGACGCATATTTTCCGACGATTTTCTCCAGATACGACCGCATGCTCCAGCGGTTGTACAGGCCGGTAAGCGGATCAATGGACGCCATGTGTTCCAGCTTCTCATTATATTTTACAAGCTTGTATTCCATCTCCTGCGAATCTTTGGTAAACACGATCATGATTGCCGTCAATTCCCCAAAAAAATAGCAAGCGTATTGATAATCTGAAAGAGAACACCGGTGTCCGCAGAAATATTTGTCACCGGATCATACCTGTTCGTATAGGCATACAGAAAAATACGGTACGCACATGCCAGTGCTGCAGCGCCGATTTTCATTCCCATCGTTCCCGCGCTCACGGTAAAATTGAGAACCAGAAGCACAAACACAAAATGTTGTACACCGCAGTTCCAGCCGTACTCCCAGATAAAAATCAGAATCCATAACGCCATCAGCGCCTGCGAAAATATTGATGCAAACTTCGTATGATTCAGATAAGTTGTGTAAAAGGACACAAGATAACATCCTATGCACACCAGGCAGATCACCGCTGAGCGGATATCCTTAATCGCGCAGAATACAGCAAACAGGGTTAAAAAGTACAGACACAGCATCAATGCACTGATCCGCAGCGTAACCGCCGTCTTCTTCGTCTCGTTCTCGCTCTGCACGTCCTTTAATATAAAATCCTTTATCTTTTGCACCATAGTACAGTCCCTCCCCGGAAAACCGACCTTTCTCCATAGTTCTATCATATACATTTGAAGTCTTTTTTTTTCAAGGTCTTCCTTATACCTTAAGTACTATATATTGTATTCCGAAAAACATTGCATCCCCGGCGCAACGTCATTTCTTTTTCTGATTCTGATGTAAAACAGGATAACATGTAAAAAGGCGTACGATTTCTCGTACGCCCATTACTGACCCAAAGGCGACTGACGGATTTGAACCGACGATCAGGGAGTTGCAGTCCCACGCCTTACCACTTGGCTAAGTCGCCCTATCTCTCTTATATGTCTATTATATGCAGATTCCCGTCATTTATGACAGATCCCTTCTGCCGGAAAGCGCCGCATCAGACACACAGAGATTTTAACAAAACCATTGTCTCACGTCAAGTCATATTTTTTAAAATAAACAGCATCTGCCGCCTACGGCGTTCCAAAAACAAATGTCACATACATTGTTGCCTGATCGTAAGTTCCGTCTTCCTTCGGATCAAGCACTGTCTTCGTCAGCATATATTCCCCATCCGTCAGCGTGCTGTACAGCCACTCCCATTTGACATCCGTGACCACGCTGCTGTGCGCCGGAATGGAATAGACCCCCCTCGTTAAACTTATAATTGGGAACCAACGTCGACACATCCACCCAGTCGCTCCCGATATATTTCTGCAGATGAAAATCGGTTCCGTACAAAATCTCCTCATCCGTATAATTTGAGATCGTAACCGATGCCTTTCCGCCTTCCACACGATTAATATACATTGCATAAGGTACTTCCCGGTCTGCTTCCTCCGTATCCCCGATCGGTACAACCTCCGTTTTATTTCCACCGCAGGCTGTCAGCATTCCCATACAGATCATCACGATACAGCCTGTTATCCATAATTTTCTCATGAATTTTCCTCCGATAAAATCTTCCTTTTTTTATTATAACCGATAAATGCATTGTTTGTCTCGAAAGATTTTCTTATTTATTTTACTTGACAACTTTACTTGTCAAACATATAATTATTTTGACAAGTAAAGTTGTCAAATGCATGGCTCTTTTTTGCCGCAGATGTCACAAAGCCGCCACAACCGCCGACGGACGGAAGCTCTGGCTCCCGGTTTCTTCGGCACACAACGTCTGCGGAATTGGAGGATTATATGAACGAAGAAATGACGCCGGATTACATGACCGGCACACCCAATACTGTCTGTGCGGATGCCAGACGACAGTTTTCCCGCATCGGTCTGATGTTTCTGGTCGGAACCGCGCTCATCTATGGAGTTCAGTTCGGCGCAAGCGCGATCGCAAACGCGATCAATCCGGATCTGCTTTCCAGCACGAGTTACGCGCTTTTAATCGTTATGATTCCTATGTATGTGATCGCCATGCCGATCATGGCGCTTCTGATCAAGAGGATTCCGGCTGTGACTCTTCCCAAAAAGCACATGACCTTCGGTCAGTGGCTGATTGCTTTTCTCATGTGCTATGGTGCCATGTATGTGAGCAATTATATCGGTCTTATCCTGACACAGTTGATCAGTATCCTGAAGGGAAGCCCGGTAACCAATACCATGCTTGAAGTCGCTACCAGCTCCAATCTCTGGGTAAATCTGTTTATCATGGTGCTCTGCGCCCCGGTTGCCGAAGAGCTGATCTTCCGGAAGCTTCTCATTGACCGCCTTGCGCAGTATGGCGAGGGAGGCGTAGCTGTGCTTTTCTCCGGCCTGATGTTCGGACTGTTTCACGGAAATCTGAATCAGTTCGTCTATGCTTTTGTTCTCGGTCTGTGCTTCGGCTTTATCTATGTCAAGACCGGCAACATCCGCTACACGATCGGGTTACACATGCTGGTGAACTTCCTCGGCTCTGTACTCGGTGTGGCGATCTTGAAATGGCTGGGAGATGATTTTCTCTCCATCGCTTCCGATCCTGCAGGCATGATGTCCTACATGACAGGAAACTTTGGAAAACTGATCGTTTACTTTATTTACATTTTCCTTTTGCTCGGCGTGGCGATTGCCGGTATTATTCTCTTTATCGTCAATCTGAAGAAAATCCGCTTCCTGCCTGGAATGAACACGCTTCCAAAAGGAAAACGCTTTTCCACAACCGTGTTAAACGTTGGAATGGCTCTCTACATGATCGTCTGGATCGTGATTATCATTGTACAGCTCTTTCAATAATGAAAAAAAAGCTGCCGCAGGAATCCCGTTTTATCGGTTCTATTCCTGTGACAGCTTTTATTATGCAATATTTACTGCTCTTTCCCGCAGCTTCTCTAATTTTCCGCGGTCTGCCATCCTGTGCATTTAAGATGCTCATAAATTCTTCCCCTGTGATGGTCTCCTTGTCATAGAGATATTTCGCAAGTTCATCCAGCTTTGCGCGGTTGTCCTTAAGGATCTTCGCCGCCTTCTCATGCTGCTTTTTTTACCAGTTCCACTACTTTTCTGTCGATCTGTGCCTGCGTGTCTGCTGAGCACGCCAGGGATGCATCGCCGCCAAGGTACTGGTTGGTCACCGTCTCAAGCGCCACCATATCGAATTCATCACTCATACCGTAGCGCGTGATCATCGCTCTTGCCAGCTTGGTCGCCTGCTCAATATCGTTGGAAGCACCTGTTGTAACACAATCAAATACCACTTCCTCCGCAGCACGACCGCCTGTCAGCGTTGCGATCTTGTTCTCGATCTCTTCCTTATTCATAAGATAATGTGTGCCTTCCTCTACCTGCATCGTATAACCCAATGCACCGGAAGTTCTCGGAATAATCGTGATCTTCTGTACTGGAGCAGAATTTGTCTGCTTTGCCGCTACAAGGGCATGACCGATCTCATGATAAGCCACGGTCCATTTTTCCTTATCTGTCAGAATCGCATTCTTCTTCTGGTAACCGGCAATGACGACTTCAATGCTCTCTTCCAGATCCGCCTGTGTCGCATAGGCTCTGCCATCACGCACCGCGCGCAGCGCAGCCTCATTACAATATTCGCCAGCTCCGCTCGGATGCCCCGGACGCCATTCTGGCAATCTTGTTAAAATCCACATTATCCGATACCTTGATCTTCTTCGCATGTACCTTAAGAATTGCCTCTCTGCCGCTTAGATCCGGCAGTTCTACCGGTACACGCCGGTCAAAACGTCCCGGACGCGTCAGTGCCGGGTCCAAAGACTCCGGCCGGTTCGTTGCCGCCAGGATAAATAATCACTCCTGTGTTGCCCTCAAAACCATCCATTTCCGTGAGAAGCTGATTAAGTGTCTGCTCACGCTCATCATTTCCGCCCATATTTCCGTCACGCTTTTTACCGATGGCGTCAATCTCATCAATAAATACGATACATGGTGCTTTCTCTTTCGCCTGGCGGAACAGGTCACGCACCTTTGAAGCGCCCATGCCGACAAACATCTCCACAAATTCTGAGCCTGACATCGAGAAAAAACGGTACATTTGCCTCTCCGGCGACAGCCTTCGCCAGCATCGTCTTACCGGTTCCCGGAGGACCGACAAGCAGAATACCTTTTGGCATGGATGCACCAATCTCCCGGTACTTGTCCGGATTATGCAGATAATCCACAATCTCCGTCAGATTCTCCTTCGCTTCATCCTCACCTGCCACGTCCGTGAACTTGATTCCCTCCGAAGACTTTACGTATACTTTGGCATTCGACTTGCCCATACCGAACATCATCGCGTTCCCGCCGCCACCGGCTTTGTCCATCAGACGCTTATACATAAACTGGCCGATTATCATGAAAATGGCGATCGGCACAATCCAGCCCAGCAATGCACTTAAGAACGGGGACATCTGCTCTACAATCTGACTTGCAAACTCCGCCCCGGAATCATGAAGCCGCTGCACCAGATCCGGATCATTCATCGGACCCGTCTTGTAAATATTTCCATCCTTGTCCGTAAAGACGATCTCACTCTCATCGATCTCGACTTTTGCAATCTTTTTATCTTCCGTCATGGTCATAAACGTTCCATAGTCCACTTCCCTGACCTGACGCTCTGCCATCCACGGAATCGCCATAAAATTCAGCATCATCAACAGCAGAAAAACCATAACATAATAGAAGATCAGAGGTTTTTCGGTGTTTTTTACTTCATTCATACTGACTCCCCTTTCCTGTTTATTCTCTTATATATTGTGATAATTTTAACACGGTTTCTAAACAGTGTCATATTATATTTTTTT